>UMGV01077538.1_pt1 | contig 44205 bp, 66 predicted proteins | sample 1965361 | NCBI WGS metagenome assembly UMGV01 (sample SAMEA4836081, study PRJEB28245) | human gut metagenome | biome: gut microbiome; material: fecal sample | place: Denmark | collected 2008
ACTCTTACCAGCTAGGTAAGAGTCTCTTGCACTTAGTTTTCTAGTCCGATGGGAACAACATCCATGACACTATCTGGATACATACTCCATCCGCCCCAAGCTTTCTTACTACCTTGAATTTCAGCTAACTTTTGATTAGCGTCAATCATATCTGCTACATAGATAAGCGTATTATCGTTAAATTGGTGTGACTGTGACATTTGCGTAATAATTGTGCGTTGAGTTTCAAAGGAAGCTAAAAAGCTTCTATACTCGCAGGTAGTTAAAAGCATTGCCAATGCAATAATAAGTGCTACTATTGCAGTAAGAAGTGCGCTTACAAGATAGAGTGTACTGTCCCAGCAGCTCTTATTGAGCGCCTTCAATGAAATAGCAAAGACAATGATGCAAATGAAAAGAATAATACCCCAGTAAAGCATAATCTATACTCCTTAATCCTTAAAATGAGAAGCAAGCTGCAAGAACATTAAAGCCAGACTTCCGGCAGTAAAACCGGTAAGATAGACTGCTGAAGGAGGAACTATTGTTCCTAGAGTCGAGCCAGCAACAATAGTAATCAGCCATAGACCATAGAAGATAATTTTCATACCTCGTCCTGTGCCTCCTCCATATCAGGTGCGGTTTCAGTCTCTTTGATGATGCCCTCAAGTACCTTGAACTCGTAAGTCTTAGACTTGAAAGCGGTGAAAGTGCGGCGGTTGACGATACGAACCACAACGCCCTCTTTAACATGAGTCTTGCCAATAGGATCGACCAAGTCCTCGAAATACTTGTTAATGCGGTCCTGCAGGTCCTCGGCGGTAGTGAACTTGAAGTTCTCAATTACAGGGACACGATTAAAGCCGTGCTTCTCGCACCAAGCAGTAATCTCGTCAGGAGTCCACTCGCGCTGACCATTCTCGGAAGTGATGCGGTAAATCCACATATGAGACTCACCGGGCTTGCAGCCGTAGGAGAAGATAGACTTCTTACCGAATAGCTTCTGAAAAGCCTTATCTTTCAGCTTAGAGTTATCGCCGATAGGCATGATGGTATCGTTCTCAGAGGGGCCGTAGTACCCTACTACCTCGTAGAAGACCTCCATGCCTGGATCAAGATGGGGTTTCAATGCCTCATGGTGAGACATACGGAATAGATCATTGCCGTAGTAGCCCTGAGAGTTCTCAGTTACAACGCAACGGCGCGTACCGAGAACATAAGCCTGCTTCAGACGCTTCTTCATATGGAACAGACGACGGAAGAAGCCATTGGGCAACTCAGCGAAGGTATTCATAGAACGCTGAGAAGTGCCATGCATCTTGAGAGTCATATTCAGTTCATCGCCGGGACGGAACTTATCCAGATTGTATGCAAGCTGCTCGGTGTCAGTGTGCATCGCAAACTCAGGATAGGTAATACCCTCTGCCTTACGACCCTTGTAGGAAGTCTTAAGAGTGGTGCTCGGAGTCTTACGCTTAGGAATATACTTACGGCAGAACTCCTTGTCATTGATAGTGTTTACCTTGTCGCCGTCCTCCCAGTGCTGATCGCCAAAAGTCTCATAGATGCGCTCAAGAGAGATAACGATGCCAGAACTCTCGTTACCGCGGAGCTTAATAGCCCGCACGTGACCATTGTTTTCCAAGTATCCACCCTGCTCAGTACCGTCCTCATTCTTGCGGAACAGGGTGAATTTATCGCCGAACCAACGATCGACCTGACCATCGGTTGGCAGATACAGAACCAGATCGCCGGTCTTCATATCCGGGCCGACGATAACGCCCTCGTTGAAGCAGTCTGCCAGATATAGACGATCAGAGTTCTCGTCCTTGCGGCAGTTCTGCAATTTAGTTACCAAACCAAAATATGCCATATCTTACTCCTCCTCTTCATTCACATCGTAGCCTTGACGAATCATAACCGCTACAGCCTTATAAACCATGCGGCCGAGGCTCTTAGACTTGCCCTTCCGCACGAATCCCATCTCAATCAGATTGCTGATAAGCCTTGCCATTTTCTGAGAAGTCAACGGCTGGAGAATCATATCTTGGCTTTTGATTTCATCAATCGTCATGGCTTCCTCGGACTCATTCAAGATGCTAAGAATACGCATCTTATATTCTCCCTCTTTTTCGGGTGAAGGGCGATGAACTCTTACTCTTCCGGGCATTTACTTAACCTCCTTGTAGGAAATGACCTCAAGATTTTCAATCTTTGTGGAGATAGATACCTTACCAGTATAGACTACTGCAATCTTGGTGTTTCTATCAACGCAGATGACTTTACCAGTGCGACCATCTCTTACTCTTACGATAGTTCCATCACAAACATAGGGCATCATATAGCTATCTCCTCTCTTGTTACATCGTAATGTCGATGCCTTTTTCATGCAGGATATTGATGCACTCCTGCAAATAAGCATCATCGTGTTCAGGATAAATCATATTACCCTGCTTGGCAGATTCATAAATCTCTTCATACTTAGAATCAGAAATCCATGTATCTTCGCCCAATGTACTTCCTCGCCAGTTCGGATTCTTCCAAATCTTATCTGGATGGTAACCACGCTTCTCCATCTCGTCCATAATCAGATAATGATAAGCGACAAGCAAGGCAGGGTCATGTGTAAAAGCATAGTCTACAGTTGCGTGTTTCTTGCCCCAGCCTTTTCCTCTCAGAGCCGCACATTCTCGATGCTGACCTAAGAGACGCTGACGGTCAAGATAGGGAATAAGTTTTTGGTGCCAGATACGAATGGTTATCACTTCTTTCTTCCTTAACTTTCTATATATATTATAATATATTTTATGACATTTTTCAAATAGGTATTTATTTTGGCCAAAAGCTGATATACACTCATTATCATTTTTTAGATAACAATAGAGAAAATAATGAAAGGGGCAGATTGTCTATGTATTCTCAGATGATGAGTGGGGAGAAAATCACTCCCTATCTAGTTCGTCTACTAGTTGATACCGAAGACGAAATTGCCACCCTTCCTACCCACTTTACCCCTGGCAGCACTTGCGAGGTTGTCGCAACTTCTAGCACTTATAGATTGAACAACCAGGGTCAATGGATTAAACAAAAGTCAAGTGGCGGCGGAGGCGGTGGGACGGTTGTCGTTGAAGGCAGCTTAGCCGACATTGCAGACATTGATAAATTATTTGGTTAAGGAGTGATTCCTAATGGCAGTTGCATTAGAAAAGCTTATTGACCTTAACCTTTTATCTCACTATGACACAAAACTCAAAGAATGGGTTAAGGAACAGATTAAAAACGGCGGGAGCATTGAAGTAACTCAACGTTCTGAGCTTCCTGAGGTAGGTGAAGAAGGCAAAATCTACTTTGTAGAAGATGCCATCTTGCAATATACCGCAGCAAATGGCTATCAAAAGATCGGTGGAACTGGAAGTCCGCAGAAACTTGAGTGGCATGACTTTTAATTAAAGGGTCGAAGTATTTAATACTTCGACCCTTTAATTTTTTATCTACCCATGTAGTAGTTTGGATCCTTCTTCAGCCACCAGTCGAGGTTTTCAGGGTCTTGCCAACGCTCCCAAATTGTATCAAGAGATTCAATGTCATGGAAGTACATCTCTGCGCCGGGCCGGATCAACCGATCGTCATGGTAATGGCCGCAGAGCCATACTTCCCAATCAACTTTGCTTTTGATATCCTCAAGCCAAAGTTCCATACTCTTATCTACTTTTGATTGGTCAAGACCAGAGAGAAACAAATCTCTTGGTTCCCAAGAAATGGGACAAGTATGGGTTAGGACAAAATCGTAACGCTTGCCCTCAACCCATGCGCCAATTTCATCCATTTCCTTTTTGGTTAGCTGTTCGTCCTTGAACCAACCGGTCCAGCTATCTGTATCTTCTGGACGGCCTCTAAGTCGATACCACTTATCTACGGAATACGCCCCGCCGATAACAAGTGCAGAGTAGCCATGAATGTTGTAGCTCTCTCCATCAAAAAGGTATCTGATATTCGGAAATTCTGGCTCATAATAGACGCCGCCATCGACGTCTTCGTCATACATTTGCTCCATGGAAAGGTTTTCTGGACGCTCTTCATGGTTTCCACGAACCGCGTAAATGCGGAATCCAGTTGCATTGACATTCCTCTTGTTCTTCCGGTCGGTCTTATTTAGATAGAAATTAAGACCCATATCGCCAAGGATAATCAACGCCGTTTCGTTAGGAGGATACCCAATGTGACTAAGTCTTTCAAGGACTTGACCGTGGGTATCTCCTGTGACAAGCCAATTCTTAATCACTCAAGATTTCTCCTTTCAATGCACTTTTAACGATGTTATACTGCACATCGTCAAGCAATTCGTCAACTTCTGTATCAAAAGTCTTACCGACTTTTTCGCAGAAAGTGTCCGCGGTTTTAATTACATCAGCAATAGCCGCATCTGCGGAAGTGCGGGCCTGCTCAAGGTTAAAATACCCCTGTTTAACAGCTACGAGAAACTCTGGATGCTTAGGATGCAAGCACGCTTCATAAGATTCACCGCTGATGTATCTATGGATATACTCCTGAACTCGCAGAAGATGATGGAGTTGTTTTGGGTCGTAGCCATACTCGGCCAGTACTTCCAACTTGCTAGGATATTCATGCTCCATAGCATGATATTTCTCCATAGCGATACCTTTCATGGTCTTAACTGCGCTATATGGAGAGTAGTGAGCAATCTGCTCACGCGCCGCAGTCAGACGACCCCATTCACTTTCAAAGAGAGGGTTTACCCAAGCATAAGGGGTAAACAGAATTTCGATGAAGTTAAGGTTTTGCTTGCGAAAGGTGGCGAGCATCAATCGAATATCCTTCAGATCGGTATGTTCGTTGTTTGCTCTTACATGAGTAGTGCTGATAGGCTTCTTGTTAAGAACCACTTCATCAAAAGTAGGAGTAACAATCAACTTTGTGTCAACATCACTCTTAGGAGTTTCAAGACCATAGTTCTGAGAGCCTTGCAGGAAGATACCGACGATTCTGGATTCGTCGAATCTCTGTAAACTTTCATCGAGATGGCCATAGACTCTACTCATAACATCAGTCATCACCAATAGCCTCCATTTCTTTAATATATCTTTCGGGGATAGGGTGTGCGGTAATTAGTGTATCTTTGCCACGCCAGATATAAATGTTACCTCGGTACACTCTAATAGAGCAGGTATTGGTCTGATCTCTTTTGTTCTGAAGATACGAGAAGAACTTAGGGAACTTCTGGAACTGATTGATAGTCGCGCCAGATCGCTTAGCTTGTTTAGCCAACTTCTTAGCTTCTGCGAAACTCTCACATCCCTCAGTTCTCTGAACAATGCGCTCTTTACTATGACGAGTAATTTTTCCCATTATTACAACACTTCCTCTCTTTCTGTCGCATCCAGATAGGTTCGAATAACATCAGCCTTACTCTCAAGGCTATTTGCTTCCTCGATTAGGTTCTGCGCTTTCCAGTATAGCTGAGTAGCGAATTTATCTAGATCTTCTCTTGACTTATCGAAAAGACCCGGATATTCGGCTTCGAGGTCTTCCAAATCTTCCTTTTCATACCATTTTAGATCGAGTTCTGAAAACTTACCCATTTAACACACTCCCGTATAATGAATTCCATAGAGGATAATACCTAGTTCATCGGAGTAAAGATGTTCAACGCAATCGTACTCACCAACGTGATTATATCCCCAAGAATCTAAAACATTGCTGTTATCTTGTCGGATAAAATCATCAATGATTTTATTTGCCTGTACTGCACTATCCGCAGCTACCAGCCCTTTTCCATCATAGCTATATTTAGGTTCAACTAAATATACTTTATGCATTAAATCTCCCTCCATCCATTCTTCTCAATGATCGCTCTCATATTCTGAACACCGACAGGATTCATACTATGGAGATGAAAGCTATATCCTGTGTCTACAATGTTTTTAGCTTCTAGCCAATCGAGTAACTTAATATAGTCCCCGCCTTCAGACGCATAGTCACCAGCATCATGGTCAAGGTCAATCAAGATATTGTCATCTATCATGTTATGTTCATACTGCCAGATCGCGGTTTTAGCTGCTTTTACACTTTTAACCCAGATATATCCGCTCGGCGCCGGCCGCAAGTCATCAATCCACAGTTTCATCGTATACCTTCTTTCTTAGTTAAACAGTTCAGGCATAACTCGCGGGTTATATTTGCGAGTTTCAATCAGGTGATTATGATTGTTATGTGCGGCAAGAATGTTCTTACCCTTAGCATCGCCAATAGCAATCATATAACCAAGACGATCTTTAGCCTCTCTTCTCTTGATTCGGCAAGCCTTAAGCATACGGCCCAACTTGACGAAAATGATGTTTCCAGGAGAGGTAAACTCAAACTTGTGGAGCAAATCTTCTTGCAGCTTATCCTGCTCAGATTGTATAGTTGCATAATATTTTGTGATAGCCGGAATCTTTTCAGCAGCTTTACCGAAGATTTCTACAGCCTGCCGCAGTTCTTCATAAGCGGCTTCTGCTTCTTCTTTTGTTAAAGTAGGGATGGGATCTTCGCTTACTTCCTTACCATCAAGAGTTAGATACTGCAATTCATGAAGTTTGTCTTTCAAACCATTCTTGGCATATTTCTGAGCCGCTTCTAAGGTATTAAACCTGCCGGCAGCTTCAATATTGTCAGTCCAATGATTCTCCTTGGTGTAAGCATAATATTTATTTTCTTTAATCCACAGAATAACAAACATTTATCACAAACCCTCTTTCTTAACTTTCTATATATATTATATTATAATTTTTCAAAAAAATAAAGGGGAGCTATATAGATAGCTCCCCTTATTCTTATACCGAGGGTACAGCTTTCGTAGAATCGCTGTTCACATCAGCGTTAGTAGCTGTAGTAACAGACCAGTTGTCTCTCGGATACGCTCCTGTAGTACATGGATTGCAAGTAATCTTGTCACGCCAAAAATCTTCACAGGAACATTGTGACACCCAAGGTGCATTTACTTTATGACACCGAGGGCAAAGCCAACCTTCTATCATCATTGGTTTACCTCCTTAAAAATCCCAGCTATTACCATTGATAATAGCTTTCGCATACTTGTTATTTGTCATATCCTTAGCTTCAGACAATTCGTTCTTAAGGATAGACAAGGTATCCTCGTCCATGCCCTTAAGCAGCGAGATAGACAGAACCTCAGACAGATTGCTGATTACTGTTTCGAGTTTCGCAATTCTATCAATAGTACGATAGGAGAACAGACACTCGATGCCAGCCTTATCAGTAATTTCTCTGAAACGATGGCAGAAAGATACCAGATTCTTGTTGTTATCTGCCATAGCCATCTCAATCTTTTCAGAGTAGTCGATATTCACCATAGCAAAACGGTCAAGACTTGCTCTATCCAAGCAATAGCGACCAGTGTAGTTATTATCTGCACCGGTACCAACCGTATTACCAGCAGCGATGACTCTAAAGTTAGGGTTCGCACTAACTTTGCCGTTGGGGAAGTCGAAGTATCTATTCGCGATGGCCGCGTTCAAAATAATCAAAGTCTCAGGGATAGACGCGTCCATCTCGTCCAAGAAGAACAGACCACCCTTCGTAAAAGCTTTATAAAACTGGGTTTCCTGATAATTGCCGTTGGCATCAATGAAGCCAGTCAGCTTGTACTCCTGCGTAACGGCGTTGGTGAAGTAAAAATCCAGACCCAGAGCTTCCGCAACCTGCTGACAAATGACGTTCTTGCCGGTGCCCGCTTTGCCGGTCAAATAAACGGGGATATCCAGATTGACGATATTGAGAACTTCGTCAAACTTCTCATGCGTAGTGCCGCAGATCTTATGTGTCGCAGTCGGCGTCCGCACTTCATGAACCTCCGGCAGGAAACCATAAGTCTCGTGAATTTTCTCATCAATCTGAGGATACACTTTCGCCAGGATTTCCTCCACATTCACGTCGACGACCGCATCAGTCACCGCCTTCATCATTGCTTCGAGCATCTTATCTCTATTCATATCAGCAGACCTCCATATATTTAAGAATTTCTTCAATATCATTTTCATGTTCAGTAATCCACGCGCGGTTAATCACATAGGTATTTTTATCCTTGATAAGAGTCTTCAAAACTTCAAGCTCAGGCGGACGGCCATAGCCATGAGAAAAATTTTCTACCATACCAGGACAAGTTTCAAGGTACTTAAAACCAATTCGTCTAAACATCGCAGGGTGAATCATCGGAAAGCAGATTTTCTGCAAGTTAAAGCGTTCGCCATAGCTTTTAATCTTCACAGTCGGGAAAATAACCTGCTTAGTTTCTTTCGTAGGCATAAAACCAATCGACAATTCAGTTTGCACACCGGACAACTCAATGAGGTTGATGGCAGATACAAGCGCCGCGCCCGCAGATGCCAGAACATCACTTTCTACGCCACAGCTACCGCCTGTAGCATAGATAATAGAGATGGTCTTTCTCTTCTTGTGGAGTTTCTCCAGTGTAATCATAGATTCCGGCAGTCCTTTAAGAGCATTGGGTACGTTTGGAACAAACCCTACCACTCTATTTTGGACTATGGGCTTAGGAATTGAATTGTAGATTTTACTTGTCAATTTTTTATTTTTAGCTAAGTTGCTCTTGATACTTTTTATCGGATCTTCATAACCATGAATCAAGAGAGACTGAGCTTCTTCATAAGAAGAAGTACCACTCCACTCTTCATTTCCATGCTCCTGAGATGAATCCTCGTTACGCATGAAACTATTATTCTCACGATTATTGATAGTATTCAGTAAACTGTAAATACTGCCAAAGTCTTCTCGATATAGAGAGTAATCATGAGTAGATCGCGCAGGTGCTTCAAATGAAGACGTAAACAAACTTGGGAATGGCATTCCAGCTGGATATGGCATCTATGTGACTTCCTTTCCTTACCTTATATATTTATTATATCATAAATTAAATTATTTTTCAATAGATAGAAAAGACGGGGAAATGACAATTTTCTTGCCATTTCCCCGTTTGAGAGGGTTTAGTGAATCTGAGCGTAACGCTCGCTGTCCAGCTTCTCAAGAATCAGATCGAGTCCGTCCTTGCCGCTGAGAATCTGCTGAATCATGACAGGGCTAAAGCCACTTACATAGCTAAAGCCATCACCGATCGCGGGAATATTGTTATTGCGGGCGTTCAGGTTCCAGAAGATGCAGCTAGGCATCTTGTAACCGTAGCGTGCCCACTTAGCCTTCATAGCCTCAAAGAGAGTCTGGATGGCATCGCTGTGCATACCATACCCCCAGCCATCCCGATCAGTAGAGTTACTGGTAACACACTTGTCAAACTCCATATCAGAGAAGATGTAGACGCGAGTAGGCATATCCTCAGGCTTTACACTTTGCTTCATCGCGGTGTTGAGCAGCATATCGAAGACAGCTTCGATATTAGTGTTCATACCCCAATCTGCACCAATGCAACGGCACAACTTATCGGTAATGTCTGCTCCCTCGAACTTCACCAGCTCAGGATGACCAGAGAAGGTAATGAAGTGGTTGGCGAAAGGACCATGCGCCTTATCTGCGATGTACGCACCCATAGAAACCGCAGCCTCCATAGGAACACCGGTCATAGAGCCAGAAACATCGACAACAGCAATGCCATTCTCGATATTATCACCGTAGTAGTTAGGAAGGTTCTCCCAATACTTCTGAAGCATCAGACGATCAGGATCGCCCAATCCCTTACGATTGGCTTCAAAGGCACGATGTGCAATGTCGTGAGGATAGAGAGCACTGGCATTAACCTTAGTCTCAGTATCCTTAGCGAAAGCCTCATACTTAGCCTTAATCATATCGCGGCGAGCAAACGCATTGCGATAAATTACGCCGGCACGAGAAGGAATCTTGTCGAACTCAATCTCGTCCCACCGATTCTCAGACATGAGGCGCTCAACGATGCGGATACGCTCACGCAGAGTAGAGAGAGTCTTACGGTACTGTTTTGCGGTCATGCCAAAATGATTGCGAGTAATCACCGCCAGATGGCGAGATTCCTTAGAGCTGGTATTCTCAGACTTCAGCCACTTAGCGAGCAGAGAAGGAGTCTTGCAAGAGACATCCAAAGCCAGCTGATGGCGCATCAGATTGAAAGCGTCCTTCTCCAGAGGAGTGCCAACGAAGATATACAGGTCGTCCCAGCGACCGTACTCAGGCACAAACTGGAGATTACGACGCATGGCTTCAGTCTCGTGAGAAGCAAGCCAGTTGGTCACAACGCGGAAGAAACGACGCTCACCCTGGCCGCCGCGCACATCACGCAGATAGAACAGGCACTTTAAAGCATGAGCTTCATCCTCGTCAAAGGCCGCCTTGAACAAAGTGATACAATCTGCATCAGAACGAGTGCGGTATGCTCCGCCGAGCGCGAACAAATCCATAAGACCATTCAGAGTGGACTTATGGGTAACTGCGCCATTCTCAGTCAAGGTAAAGTTGGTATCTTGCTTCATAGCGTTCATAAAAGTATTCATCGTATCAATCTCCTTTTGATTTTTAGTTACTCCCTTGGACAAGGGAGATTAAATTCTAGACCTTTTCTTTTCGGTTCCGTTGGGTTTAACCACTTCCCTACCTCCGCCATATAGTGGTGGGGAGGGCAGGATTCGAACCTGCGTAGCATAAGCGACGGATTTACAGTCCATTTTTATTGCTGTTAAGGTCTTATGGAGCGAACGGTGAGATTCGAACTCACGCCCTTGCGGGTCACACGGCTTTGCAGGCCGGGGTCTTAAACCACTTGACTACGTTCGCATATTCCGAGAAAAAACTTCCTAAACCTCTCGGCTAGTTAATTACAGCTTAACTAGGTTTTTGCGTTTTACTCTGGCTGTAACAGAGGACGCCATTTACGGGAAGAGTTGGTACCCAAGGTGGGATTCGAACCCACAGTAGTTAATGACCGGCAGGGTTTGAGCCTGCTGAATATACCAGTTCTTCTACTTGGGCATAAATATAGAACGAGGCCTCGCTCTATGATTTTTATTTATAGCGCCAACTCAGACACCTCTCAAGTGCAACCTCACCAGTCTCTAGCCTCATATCAGCTTCATACTCGGCATCAACTGTTTCTAGCACAATATCGTGTTACCCTTTAGCTACTATAAACCAAGTTTACTCTTGGAAGGTTTCTCGATTACCCTCACCTTCAACGGCAGAATCTACTGCTTGACGCCAAGCACTCTTTTTACTGACGGGTGCGGCGCCGTGAAGTCAGTTTAAGGATTGAGAAGAAATTCTTCCCTTACCTTATATAAATATTATATCATAATATTTATATTTTTGCAAATTTTTCATTTTACTTTCATCACTCCGCCTCTTGCGACCAGAACTCGCGGCAGCAGTCGGGGCATTCGCGTCCCATAGTTGCGCAGTTACCTCGTGCGTTCCTGTACGATGCGGAAATCAAGCAGGGATATATTTGCAACACATTATCATCTCCGATGCGTGCCTCCGGATACTGCTCCAGAAATACGCTCTGCCGCGTCTTGCGCGGGTGTTCCTTCGACCATTGCTCAACGATGGCAATTTCTCTCTCAAACTCTTCATCCGTTTCTTCGGGACTAACGCAACATCCAATATCACCAAGAGGGCATTTGACGCATCCTATATCAAAAGAATTGCACATTCTTCGTTCTTCTTTCAAAAATTCTAAAGCGTCCATCTTTTACCTCCTATTTCTCGTCTAATTCGTTGGCGGAGGATAAGAGACTCGAACTCTTACGCCGTTGTTCACGGTTACTGGCGGTTTTCAGGACCGCTCCCTTGCCAATTAGGGTTAATCCTCCGAATAGAGCAGTTTTATATCTTGCTCAGGATACTTTCTTACAGGCTGTCAAGCATATCGTTCTTGGCAGCGATGACCTCGTTCAACTCATAGAGGGCATCGTCCTTATAATCGACCATCTTATCGAGATAAGTCTCCGCGTCGACATACGCCCAATAAGCCTCGTCAACCTTTTGATTGGCACGGGCAACACGCTTCTTGGCAATCTTCTCCGCACACCGCAGAGCAGCGAGCTTCTTACCCTTTTCCAGAGAGAATGCATCACCAGCATGGCAAACTGCAACACCTCGCACAGTCTTGCCTGCATAGGTAGAAACTGCAATTACGCGAGAACCATTGGTATAAAACTTATACTTCTCAATCGGATACATAACTTATAACTCCTTTTTCTCATTTACTATATATATTATAATATAATTTTTAATTATTTTCAAACTGTGCTTTTGTTTGGGGAAAGGTCTTTTCTCTTTTATCTTATATACATATAATACAATATATTTTGAAAAAATGCAAAAAAAAATAGGATAAGCCATTTGGCTTATCCTATTAAATCATTGAAATTCCCCCAAGCAACACTAGCGATAGGAGAACCCCATGTTCCATCGCCTCGAAGATACTTTTCGTTATCATCAGCTTGAGGTGCTGGTACTAGACCTCTCGTGCCAGCGGCCGTAGAGGAAGCCCCAGTCATAGTATCTACATTGTTTTGAACTACTGTCCAGTCACTTGCTTTATAGCTAGAGCTATAATCACTAATACATATAATCATATCACCTACTTCAAGCTTGCCTAAAGAAGCAATCTCGAAAGATGCGTTAGCTTTATATGTCCAACCGACTTTGTAGTTCTTTAAACTAGTAAGATCGGCAGCACTAGAGACAACACCTTTAAAGATTAGAGAAGAAGAAACCGCAGTTTGCAATGCATCGACCGCGGCTCTTGCCTCTTTATCTTTAAGGGAGTAAATGGTACTGCCGAGTTCTACATTGGAAATGTACTTATCCGCCATTTACTCACCATCCTTTATTTTCATAAACGAGCATTTAGCTCGCTAGTGCTAGATTACTGTACGGTAACTTCCTTAGCAGTGACAACTACGTCGTCCACATTGAGTTCAATTGCTCCAGCGGTAAACTTAGTCTTTTCAGCATCGACACCGGCCTTATCATAATTAACCCCGCTGACTACAGAAGTCTTATCACCGGTAAAGGTTGCAGTAATATCAGCAGAAGTACCAGTGAAGGATGCAGCGAACTTATCACCAGTAAACACAGGAGCAGAAGCAGTAGCGCTGGTAATACCAGTAACGACTTTAGTACCAGCAGTATCCAGCTCAGGAAGCGTACCAGCATCGAACGCACCCTCGGTGAAAGAAGCCTTAGCACCCTGAGTGAAGGTGGGCAAATCATTAGCAGTAAAGCTAAAGCTCAAAGTCTCGGAAGCTTCGTCAACGTTGGCGCTCCAAGCAGCCTGAGAACCCTGAGTGAATTCATCATCACCATTAGCATTAAAAGTATCTTTAGCCTTAGTGGGTAAAGTACCGACAGAAGTAACCTTCTTAATGGTGTCAGTAGCAGGAGTAACAGTTACAGTAGGAGCAGAAACAGAACCAGAAATCTGAGTACCATTCTCGGCATCCTTAGCAATAGAAACAGTACCAGCAGCAGTAACAGAACCATTTACATCACCTGAAGGTGTATAATCGCTCTTGGTTAAAGTAGCAGCAGTAGAAGTCTGAGTAAGTTCAACAGTAATAGAACCAGTGGCATTACCCTTAGCTTTTAAGCCAGAAATGGTCTGGCCTGCAACAGTACCAGTAGCAGAGTCCTTCGTAGCAAGCTTGCCAAGACCCATATCAGCAGCAAGAGTGTCAAGATTGATATTAGCAGACAGATTCTGAGTACCAATAGTAACAGTCTTCAGAGCGTAAAGGGTCTCATCACCAAGCTCATGCCAATCCGCAGGGTCACCGCCATACACATACTCCTTAACACCAACGATGATTACATCACCAGCAGCGGGATCAGTAACTTCAGTCTTTGAAGTGAACACACCACGGAAGTGCATAGAGCCAGCAATGCCAGCAATAGCAGCCTGAACCTGAGCACCAGTTACAAGACCCTGCTCATCGGCACCAACGCCCGCGGCAACATCTTTCTTAGCAGCATTACCAAGGGTAGCGAGAAGCTCACGAGCCTCAGCATCCTTTAAGTAATAAGTCTTCTCACCAATAGTGAGTTTAGAAATCACAGGTACATTCTTAGGATCAAAAATAGCCATAAATAATTTTTCCTCCTATAAGATTATTTGAAGACGACGGTTTCATCTTCTAAATTAACTGAAACACTAACCTTAGTGTTCAGTTCATCTGTAATCGCTTTTTGCGTCATCGTACCATCCACATTCTCTCCGGTAGTAGAGTAAAGCTTCATAATACCTGCGGTTTCCGCTGACGCGGTCGGAAGCGAACCCGGCCCAATTAAAACAAATTCAACGCCATTGTAATAATACAAGTCGTTGGTGTTATTGGCATCAATATAAATTTTATTTTCATTAGGAGTGATTTCCTAAACGCCATCAGCATCCTTGAAAATCTTTTCACCAATGAAATAAACACGTTGGAAGATAGTATTCTCATACTCAAGACTTCCATAAGTCGATACACCATCACCAACAATTACGCAAAGACCTTGTCTAGCAGTATCTACTAAACAGATTTCTCCTTTTTTGGGAATAAAACTATCTTTTACCTTCTCGTAATTGTAATCATTGTCGCGGCGTAACTTAAAAACAACTTCAAATGTTTTAATAGCCATATATTTTAACCTCCTATTGTTGCAGGAGCGCCGCCAGCATCTAAAATGATTGTATCAGTATTCTCAATTGCTGGAGAAGTTATCTATACTCTGGTACTGTCATCAGTATCTAAAAAAATCAAACGATTATCCTCGTCTGTCGTAAAGATCAACTAACCTTCTTTAATTGGAATATTATTGAGATTGGCAAAAGAACCTTTAAGAACTACTAATTCAGCCATTCTTACAAATCCCTCCTCTCACATAGATATAAAAACTAATGCAAATCATTTTGCCATATTTGGCCTGAAAAATTCTAAAGCCACTTTGCGTTTGCACCGCGCGGTCCAGTCTTGCTCATATACAAAAAGAAACCCCTGTCACGAATGACAGGGGTTAGGCAGAACACTTGCAGGTGTTAAGCTCTCTCGGTTTTCTCATATATATGATAAACATTGCTGCAACAATGAATTGGTGCCAACTCTGAGAATCGAACTCAGTCCTCTCGCCGTATGAAGGCGGCATCTTAACCATTTGACCTAGCTGGCATATAGCCCTCTTACGAGGGCTATTTTTAAAAATTATCGAACTTATTTACCATGGAGATGTTTACTTTTGTTAGAGTACAAGACTCAACAGTCGTATTTTTCATCCACTGTCTACGAGCAATTTCTGCGTCCTCGTCAGACATTGACTCCTCAAAAGCATCATAAGCCACAGTCAACTTAATCTTCTGCGGATTGACGGTTAAAGCGCCATCAGCAACCGTGGCATTAGAGGGAGAAAAAGTAATCCAATATCGGATTTTATCTTTTTCAAAGGAAATATTACACTCATCTTTAGAGTAGAGGTCAATCCTCTTGTAATAAGCTGTAGTGACCCAACCATTAGACAATCTAACGGTAACATCATAAGAGCTATTACGCTCGTAATTGATGTTCAAATCCATGAGGGTCTCTTCCAGAGGATAACCCTGCTTTAGATCGAAAGCGATTGCGCGCAGACAATCAAAAGTAATGTCAGCTATTTGAGACAGCTTAACTACCTTTTCAATATCTTCTTCCCAGCCAGTACCGAGCTTATCAGCCATATAAGCACGAACTTCATCAGGAGAGGGGCAGGTAATCTCAAAATGATAATGGAAGCGACCAGGACGGTTAATAAGAAATTCATTCAACTGACGAGGATCATTACAGGTAATGACGAACAGTTTCTTACCGTTATCCATACCATCGAATAGACTAAGCATCTCAACCTGCGGATCGTCCTTCTCAGTCTTGGCGAAAGTCTTTTCAAACTCGTCAAAGATAATCGTTACCTCTTGCTGAATAGAGGCAAGAAAATTGCTGATGCCGGGAATAGCGGTGTCAACGATAATGACTGGCATATCGGCCTTAATAGACTCTTCCGCAATCATGCGAGCAAGTAGAGATTTACCGATACCTTTCTTACCGGAGAGAATGACACCGAAGTTTCTCTCACTTACAGCAAAAGATTTTAGAATCTTTTCTGCGCGACGAGCATGATTGCCGTAGATTGTATCCTCGTTGATAGCGAGGTCATCATGCTTAATAAGCCAAAAACCCATCATTGGATTAAATCCAACTGAGTAAGTAGCAATAGGAAGCTCCTTATAAGTCTTTACATCTTCGCCATAGACTTGATAACGAGAACCTGCGTTTACTATGTTCATTCCTTTACGTCCTTTCAATGTATATTGGCGCGGGGCTGCGGATTCGAACCGCTTTTTCAGCCTTTTAACGCTGATGGTCTACCTTTAACCTAGCCCCGCATATGGTGGATCTTCGGGGAATCGAACCCAGGACCGTGCGGTTATGAGCCGCGTGCTCTAACCAACTGAGCTAAAGATCCATATGGTGGGCCAGGTTGGACTTGAACCAACAATGCTCGAAAGCCACGGGTTTACAGCCCGCTGCGTTACCAATTCCGCTCACTGACCCATATTTAATTGGCACCGGCTAATAGAATCGAACTACTACCAAGGGAGTCAGAGTCCCTTGTACTACCATTATACGAAGCCGGTATAAAACAAGACGCATTTTTGTTGCTTAACCTGTTAAGCTATCTATCCTATTATTGGCGAACAGAATCGGACTCGAACCGATAATACACAATATGTGTAATTGCTGTATGCGTCTTTTATGTTAATTGTTTAACCCAGACCACCTATTAACAAAAGGGAATGGTCCCGTGAGGTTTATCCGCTGTCATCTAGAGCCACTTTTCTTCCTCAAAAAACTCTACTAAGAAGAGCCACCAACTTTTTAAGTCTTTGATTCTTGCGGACACGGGTGGTGCCGGGGAGGGGACTCGAACCCCCAATCCTTACGGCGGCGGATTTTAAGTCCGCTGCATATACCAGTTCTGCCACCCCGGCAGGTGTTAACAGTCAACAATATCTTTTTCGGTTGGGCAACTGATTTCGAAACCTACGAAAATATCGTTGTCACAAGCCATATTAGCGATAAAATCGAGTTCTACTGCGTATCTATCAAGAGTCTGAATGTCATCTTCATATTCTTCAATGACTTCCAAACCAAAGTCGATAGCGTCTAGCTTCTCTTCAAGCGGATTGTTTGCGTTGGAAATAAGTTCCAGTCTGCGGTTAGCGGCTTCAATCTGCGTTTTGGCAAAAATTTTGCCAGCCCGCAGTCTCTCTGCTACACTTCTCAACTCTGTTTCATCAATCTTTCTAATCTTCTCATAAGGAGCATTTACTTCGCTATATATCTGAGTGCTCCGAGAATAGTCAGCGATAAGAATAAATTCTTTATCGTGCCGTGCAAAGAAATATAAGTATTGCGACATAAATTCACTCCTTTAGAAAAGATGGCCAGGAGCGCAGGATTTGAACCTACAACCTCGTGTCCCTAGAAAATCATAGTGGTTGCTGTCGTGGTCTATTTACTAGACCTGGATTATTACACGCGCTCTACCAATTGAGCTAGCTCCTGAAATGTAGTTTTGATAAAGGTTGACTACAAACCTTACTGGTGTGCGTTCCACGCCAAAGGGTTCTTCCGCGCGCTAAGTCCCACTCTTTAGAGGATTCAGTATTCGAGCTGCAACCTTCCAGTTCTCTACTCTTGCTCTGCCGACTCAGAGTGCCGCTCATTTAAGAGCTACTTGCGTTTCTCCCCACAAACGGGGCTTATCAACCAGTTAAATTGATTTATGCCGGTTAGTAGATTTTGGCAGCGGTGGAAGGGTTCGAACCTTCGAATACATGGGTCAAAGCCATGCGCGTTAACCACTTCGCAACACCGCTAAATAATCAAGACGCTAAAGAGTTACAATCAATTTACATTCGCTCTTCTGTCAATTAACTCTCTCTTACCCCAGAAGAACTAGCCAAACGGCAATTATAGATGATTCTTCACAATCCTTAGTAATCAAATATCCAAGATTTTATAGAAAAATTCGCTGGATAGCGTCTTATGGTACGGGATACAGGACTCAAACCTGTGACCTCCTGAATGTAAGTCAGATGCTCTACCAGCTGAGCTAATCCCGCATACGACTTACCTGATGTAAGTCGCCGCAAACTTCTCCTCAGAAATTAAAAGAGGCTGACTTGCACATCCGCCAGATTCAATGTTAACGAACATAATCATCGACTTCTTCGTCTCCATATCTGTTGCTCTGGCAACTGTACGAACCAAACCCTTGTCGGAAAAGTAGTAGCAACCCATATCAATTTTCTTCATATCGTTTACTTCCTTTCTTAACTTTCTATAAATATTATAACAAAAATATTATAACATTTCAAGACCCACGAAAACTTAGGCTTATGACTCCATAGCTCTCGCCTGTCTTCGTTCTAAAGAGCTATCTCGACGCCTGGCAGCAATGACTTGCTAATCATTATATCTTCTTCTATTAGTAAAGAAAGATTTGCTGTATAGGTTTTATATAACATAGGAAAGGAGTGATACATAGTCCCCACCAAATGGGGATTGGTCCGAGTGGCGAGTCTCGAACTCACGGCCTCTAGATCCCAAATCTAGCGCTCTACCATCTGAGCTACACCCGGATAGGTGCCCCGCCATTTAAGGTCTTACGGGCTGACCATAACAAGACGCCTTTTGTGTAATTGGGAATCGAACCCAAATTGTTTCTTTTGTAGAGAAATGTCTTAACCTTTTGACTATTACAATAGTAATGGTTGCGGCAAGCGTCTTCTCTTATCTTCTATAAATATTATAACAAAATATTTTTAGAAAATCAAGTTGTCGTAATGAAGGCATTATAGCCCTTACTTTTTAGGTCATTTACAACTCGTGTTGCGTTAGCTTTTACAGAGAACGCACCAACTTGAACCTTCCAATAACTGCCAACCTTGCGGACATAAGCGTTTTTATATCCTGCATTGATTGTATCTGGAAGACCTTTAATCTTAGCCAAAAACGCATTAGCATTAGCTTTCTTACTAAATGCACCAAGCTGTACTCTGTAAATAACTTTCGGCTTTAGATAAACAGCCATTACATTATCAACAGGGCGATTAGTAAATGCCTTTGTGATACATTTACCATCGTGCAATACCTTGGTACTTCCGCCTCCATCAAGGTTAATAGCATAATCAACCTTGAGAGTCCGCAAGAAAGATTGCATCTGCGAAAAGTTCATGCCAGGAGATTCAATAGCTACAATAAAGATATTTTCTTTATTATAAGCTAGAACAGTTCTTCTAGCCTTGTAGTTAATCTCGGAAGCAATAGTAATAGGAACTGCGGTGCCTGCCTTAATCAAGACTGGATAGCCACTTACGAAGTCCTCAAACTTCTCTTGACCAATTACACCGTACTTTAACTCTCCATTGACAGTTCCAAATCCTTCTTTGTAAAGAGAATTAGAACTAATGATTATACCTTCATCGGTGTAGTTAAAGGTTGTTGAGCCATCACTCATGCTGAAGAAACCACCATTAGAAATGATAGAAGGCTTAACAGCGCAACTATCATAGTAAGCTTTCAAGGTCTAACGAGGCTGTTGACACAGTCCCATATCGAACTTTGAAATCTCTGTCTTTGGAATTTCTACAACAGTGATATAAGAATAATTAGTTGGATTATAAATCTTCATTTTATCACCTTCCTCAATACTTATAAAGAAAAAGATAATTAAATTAAAGAAATATCTCCAAATGGTAGTCTGGGTGAGGTTTGAACTCACGACCTCTCGATTATCAATCGAGTGCTCTAACCAACTGAGCTACCAAACTATATTGGCGCGGGGAGAGAGATTCGAACTCCCGGGCCCATTGCTGGGCCTCCAGTTTTCTAGACTGGCGCCATCAACCACTCGGCCATCCCCGCACATTTACAAGGCTCATTGTATTTCTAATTACCAGTTAGATGCTTATTAAGCGATAATTGCTGAAAGAGCCTTTTATTATCATTCAAGTGAGAAAAACTTCTCTTCAAACTCTAGCTTTTGCTTCTTCAATTCTTCCGAATATCGACCATTTCTTGGCGTAAGACGAATATAATCTGCAATGATTAACTCTGCTCTTGCTTTTTTCTTAGGCTCATGAAGATAATTGACAATCTCCTTTAATAAAGCAATCGCCTTTCGTCGTTCGACTTTCCAGACATAAGCCTATTTCCACTTAGGGCTACGCTCATTCTTTCTAGAAATGACACCACCAAAGTGGTCTTTAAGATACTCTACGATTTCTAAAGTTGTGCTAGAAACCTCAATTGTTGGATATCTAAACGAACTATCTTTCGTAAGCGTTACTGTTCCTTCACCGTCAATGATAGCTGCCAAATATCCTTTTTCCAAATCCGTCATGATCTTTCCTCCTAGATTTTAAGTAGGAGGTATAAAGGATTTTCCACCACTTTCTTTTTAAGAGAAGAAAGAAACTCTTGGTGGAGATGACGGAGAGTCGCACTCCGTGTCCGAAATAACTACATAACCAAAATATTTTTACACGATAGTCTTATTTAAGATTTTTGAATGGTATCTCTAGTTAAGACAAACCAATAAACCATAGGGCCGTATCGGTCATACAGCCTCCACCACTTTATTTTGAAAGAATAAAGAAACTTAAAAGAAAAAAGAGATAAAAATGGTCAGCGAGTAAAAGCTCAAGCTGCCATATAAGAATCGAAATAATCGTTGTCGTTTAATTGTTTGTCGCGCCGTAAGGTGGTCACCTACCCGTGTATTTTAGCTTCTCATTACCCCGTCGAAACTAGCTCATCCCCATATATTGGTACGGCTACTGAGATTCGAACTCAGATTGTGACAGCTTAGAAGGCTGTTGCCATATCCATTAGGCGATAGCCGCTTATTTATTTCGATAACTAAGCCAATCCTTGTAAACTTCTTTTCTCGTAGGATACGGCTGATCTTTCCAGAACCAATAGTGCCTACGCTCTTTCCATTCTCTAATATTGCTTTGGTAAAACTGCTCAAAGCTACGAGAAACAAGAGAACAATAGTCACAAATGTCGTACTGACAAAAGTATCTTTTGTAGAGAGAATTAGGTAACTCGAAATCGACATCTCGATTAAGCGCCCGCCGCACTTTTCGATTGGCCATCGCTTTCATACCCCGATTATGGTCTTTCCAAACAGGCTGTTTTCGATAAGAACGAGACATACTCAACACTCCCTGTCTTTATACTTTTGTTTGCGGGAATAGGAACCTTTTCCCTTCTTAGCTTGCACAGAAGATCCTCGATGTTTGAACTGAAGCCACTCTTGTAGTTCATCGCCAGTTTTCTTCATAGCTTGCTTGTAAATCTTCTTATTCATTTCTAGACCCCTTTCATCTTGTATGTACCAAAAACATATGATTGAAAATTGCTGTTTGGGTCTCGTGGGGTGACTGGTGGAACTCGAATCCACGACAACTTGAGCCACAATCAAGCGCTCTAACCAGCTGAGCTACAGCAACATGGCATCCCTTGAGAGACTCGAACTCCCGGTCTTGCGGTTACGTCGCCAATGCTTAATTAAATTCACACCTTTCTAGAGTTTTTTCTATAGTACAATCTTCTGCATAGGTCGAATTTTGATATATAGTTCCAATTTTTTGTAACCTAATAGACTTTGATGTACTACACTCTTCAACTGGAATTAAATATCCAGTATTCTCCCAACAAGTATAAAAATAATCAATCTGCTCTTTAGAATATCTCTCATGTAAGAATCCATCTTTTACTCCACGACCAGAGCGGCACTCAAAACGAATTGTTCCATTATTTTCTAAATGAGAGGTCTTGCATTGAACTTTAATTAAAGAAGTTCCAATATCAACAATAAAATCATACCGACAAGGACTAATAGGCTAAGATACTAAATATCCTAATTTGGTAAAATCATATTGACATTGAAGTTCAGTTAATGTACCTTTTTGAATTGAGGTCATAAAACAAAATTAAGTTTGGCAACGTAGCCGCACGCTTTGTCCAACTAAGCTAAAGGGACATATCTATATCGGTGCACAGCACCGATATAGGGCATCATTAGATACCGTGCTACTACCAATTGGTAATATCCGTTTCGTCGCCAGAGCGATTTCACGCCTTTTGAAAGTTATAGGCTACTTTCTAAGCCTTTGGAGCTGGTAGAGGGACTCGAACCCCCGACCCACTGATTACAAATCAGTAGCTCTACCAACTGAGCTATGCCAGCATATTATTTGAATTTTAAGGGACGGTGGAGGTGGGGATTCACCGATAACTACTCCGGCAGATTTCAAACTGCATACCCCTACTTTTCTGACTTTACACCCGCAGGCACGAATCCCGCATTAAGCGACCCGTTCAAAGTTTATTGTCATGTCAGCAAGACAAGATGCTTTTCACATCAGCTATTTCCTTAATAATATCGTATTTGTTAAACTCTAAGTGACGAAGATAGATTTTAACAAATACTCAGCAATAACCTGAAAGCCAGTACCATTTCTGGAGGTTGTCACCCTGCTTCGTACTCTGGTTCCTTTAACACCGGATTTTAATGTTTGTTCAAAGGTTTTGCGGGTTGCGCTTGTTGCTGTGACAGAGGCGTGCAAAACTCTTAATATAGGAGGAGTGGGATTCACCCTACCAAATTAAAACTCGTTCTAGGTCCGCAGCCCTTGACAGGTGAGTTAAACCCCGACGTGGTCTTTGTTTATTTGTCCCACGTCTAATGGAACCGAGGCGTACTCGCGTTTCACGGCTGGCGGAGAGGAGAGGATTCGAACCTCCGGACCCCTAATGGGGTCAACACCTTAGCAGGGTGCCGCATTCAACCAACTCTGCCACCTCTCCAAATTGATGCACTCAGCTTTAGGGACTTGTGACCCTTTGGTATAAAACCAAGCAGCTTTCCATCAAAAAGTGAGAATTATCGCTCACTAACTGTGGTTTCAACATTGTCGAAAATCATGTCATCAATATCTTGGAACATAGAAAAACCTCCTTATTTAATTTTACAAGACGCAAAGAAAATTATTTGCCGGACTTGAACCAGCTACAGTCAAATTAACAAGTTTGATGCTCTACCAATGAGCTAAAATATTTTTCAAAAGAAGAAACTTGCTGTATGCGTCTTACCCATAATGGCATTACGCCTATGGTTGCGAGAGGGTGGAGTCGAACCACCTTTCTCAACCTTATGAGGGTTGCGAGATAACCGTTTCTCTACTCCGCAATGGCACCGCGGGCTGGGTTTGAACCAACGACGCGCAGGGCTTCAACCTGCCGCTCTACCTACTGAGCTACCGCGATATAAAGAGCAGTTTACCGACTTACTCAGGTCAATATGTTAATCAGCGATAACGAACTTACCGCACTTGCTAAACACCTGCACCGGCTTACCCTTCAGGTCACGCTCTTCCAGCTTATTGAAAGGACAGACAAAAACATTGGAGTCGCCAGCTCGCTCCATCACGCCGCCGCAGTTGGGACATTTATGCTCCTTCTCCTTGACCTTAGGAGCCTTAAAGCCCATTGCCGCGCCCAGAGTCTTAAAAGAATCGAAAGTACCGTGAATCTGCTTCATAATATCTTCTCCTTTTTATCTATGTATGTTTCCTATTGTTAATGGTACTCCCAGTCAGGATCGAACTGACGACACCGCCGTGAAAGGGCGGGGACTTAACCACTTGTCCATGGGAGCATATTAAATAGACTACAAAGCCGTCTATTGGGGCAATAATATCTCGATTCCTTACTAAAAGCGATAAAAGTAAGGTGGTGATCCCAGCGAGACTCGAACTCACATTTTCAGCTTGAGAGGCTGATTACCTAGACCAGTTAGTAGATGGGACCATAACTCGCACTTCTTCTTGCGAAGCTATTCATGGAACGCGGCGTCACGCACCATTACCGTTTTCGTTTCGTTGTATAAGGGGGAAAGAAAAGGGTAATCAAACCAAACCTAAACTGGTTTTTAACAAATATAATCAATAATCTAATATAACCGAGAAGAACCAAAAAAACTTCTCTTTGGTATCTAAAAGCACTTATCGTGCTATTAAATCGGAATAATAGAATTTCTTTCTATCAGTTTATATTTATGGCTTGTTATTTTTCGATGGCAAATAGGACATAGAATAACCAAATTAGATAATTCATTATGTTCTCTATTTTCATCTATATGATGGACTTCAAGTATATCTGGGTCTTCGTCCCAGCCACAAATACTACATTTGTGCTCATATTCTCGAAAAGCCTTTTCTCTATAATCCTTACTGGCCTTTCCATAATGACTAGGCTGAATTTCTACACAGCCAAAATCAATTCTTTGTGCCAAATCTTTATGTTCTCTGCAACAAAAATATAAACCGCTTTTTGAATTGTCTAATTTAGACTTCGTTTTATAGAACTCTTTTCCACAATATGCACAAGTTACTAATGTTCTTGTCTCTTTTAATTTATTATCTTTAGCTTCTTGTTGGCATAATGGACAAATCAAATGCGCCCTGTTGTCGCGTCGAACATTCTCATATTTCGTCTAAAATGTATAATTATGTTTTATACATCTGACTGTCAAAATAGATTTAGCATTTTCATATCCACCTATATATTCACAGGTTTCTAATGAATTTCTAAACACCTTATCTTTTAAGTCCAAAATTATTCCTCCTTTATCTTATATTATATATAAGAATTATGGGAGAAACATTAACTTGCTTTGTCCCAAAATTGGGATGGTGGAGCACACGAGAATCGAACTCGTCTGTTTTTCTCCTTGCAAGGGAGACGACCACTCCATGCAGTCCCGTGCCCCATAAGATATATAGAGAAAAGTGAAGAGTGGTAGTACCATCACTTATCAGTACCTCGTACATTAAACCACTGAGGTCGAGTTCTAGTTAACGACAACGCTCGAAAAATGTCAGGAGGTGTTGCTGGCAGCCCCGCTGGGGTTCGAACCCAGACTTACTCCTTCAGAGGGATACGGTTTTAGAGACCGCCGTGCTAACCATTACACCACGGGGCAATATTCAGCAAGACACAGGTTTTTGTGTAGGATTTGAACCTACTATCATTTTCATTTAAGCAAAAATAAATTATCCAGAAAAACTTGCTGTACTGTGTCTTTCTCACTTTCTATAAATATTATATCATAATATTTATTATTTTTCAAATAAAGAGAATACTAAAGTCTAGGCGGGTGGTCATGTTTCAGCCACACGCTTACGCTACTCCGACTTCGCAAAATTCCACTTCCAGAATTTCAGGCGTAGGTTTTTTTACGCTAATTCAAGGGATTTCCACCGCAACTTACCTCACTCTACCTCGCCTGCCTAGACGGCCGATAAGACCTGAACCGTTTCAATATTCTCTTACTGGCGATCCCGACGGGACTTGAACCCGTGACCTCTAGCGTGACAGGCTAGCGTTCTAACCAACTGAACTACGAGACCAAATACTTGGGGAGAGTCATTCCCCTAACGGTAAGTGATACCAGTTAATTTTATTTAAGTAATAAAACTAACAAAAGACTATCCAGATCCATGGACAAGGGAGGGTTCCTGGACTCGCACCCACAATCGGCAACCTCCGTAAGGTAAGCGGTTGACACCAATCCTTATGACTTGAGCGGATTAACTCGTTGGTGCGGCTAGTGAGATTTGAACTCACACGACCTTTCGATCACAAGCACCTCAAGCTTGCTTGTCTACCGATTTCAACATAGCCGCGTATTCACGATTGGTTACTTTGCTTCTTTATATTTAGACAGGCGTTTTCCACTAAGCCACATATCTAACGCTGCTTGTCTATGACGCGCATTGTTCTGCCGGTGGTAGTTTACCAATCAAAATCCATGTTAACGCCTCATTGGTACGGGATAAGGGACTCGAACCCTTACGCCATAGACACTAGATCCTAAATCTAGCGCGTCTACCATTCCGCCAATCCCGCATATTTTGGAAGCTTCCCCATAGGAGGTTTACCAACTCAAGCAGCTCTAGTGTTTTTCGTTTCTGCCGCCAAAACTACAAAAACCGGCACAAGCTCATTTTGCTTTGTCTTTCGTTTTGAAAGACTTTAAGGAGTTCTTGTTTACCTCGTTTTAAGTCAGAAACTTTTAGCTATTCCCCGCCACTAAAGCGATATAATAATTCTATCTGTTAGCTACTCAGATACATGATTATTATAACCTTTAGATTTGTGGCTGTCCCGGAGGGGTTCGAACCCTCGACCCCACGATTAACAGTCGCGTGCTCTGCCAGCTGAGCTACAGGACAATATCGGTCTATTTAATGTTTCGGCGACCAACCGAAAGGAAAAGAATCCTCTTCTTTGGCGCGTTCTTCTCTCGTACTCGCGCAGCCACGACATTTAAGGTTATCGTAGTCTAACCATTGGCTCTCACGGCTGCGTTACCAACTAGTCTAAATAAGTTTATTCGTGAATTGGCTAATAACTTTTGTACTTCAAGTGTCCAATTTACCGACGATGGGTTTACCGTTACTATTTAAAGAAACAAGCTGTATTCTTACCAACTTTCTATAAATATTATACAATATTTTTTATTAGAAATCAAATTTCCTTTTTGGCTTCTTCTTTTCTGGAATCGGATATTCATTAACCTCGATTCCATGCTTCTTAAACCAATCAAACAACGCCCATCTTTCAGAGCAAGGATTGGTTGGTGCTTCATGCACCAGCAGAACAATTTCTGGTTCATCACCATTGGTCACAACTCTCTGCGCTATACTTTCGAAGCGCCGCATGATGTCATCAAAATCGAGAGCATCTAATTGCTCTCTATAATGCTGCATAAAGCGACATTTAGAGTTGTCATGATCGCAATTCCCGCAGTAACCTTCGCTCTCTTGATGGTCTTTAGGCACAAAAGGCTCAGCCCGCAAGCCATTAAGCACTCCTCGCTTATCCAAATAGACATCACCTTGATGTTTGTTATAAAACCACTTTGGGTCCCACATCGCGGTAGAAAGAGCTACTGTATTCGGTTTCATAAACCGAACTGCGTAGAAATAAGAGATATAGAACTTCACAGGTCATCTCCTGCAATCTCAGAAACCAAATCTACCCAAAGTTCATAAGGAATAATAGGCACTACGCCATCATTCTTAGTATCTTCGATAATCTCCTCGATTTCAAAGACGCTACCGCAGCAACCACAAATAATTTCATCTTTATAAGCGATTCCCGCGGTATAATGACCGCCATCTGGATCCCAGAACTTAACCTGAGTAGGTGTCTCAAAGAACATATCATGACTTCCTTTTTTAACTTTCTATAAATATTATAACATAATATTTATAGTTTTTCAAATAAGGTTTGAAGCTGGCACCAAGGGTACGAGTCGAACGCATTACCACGAGATTTGGAGTCACGCCTCAGTCCCTCTGAGATTAAGGTTCCCTTGATATATTCTTCCCTCCATAGGTGTCAGTCTAAGAATGACAATTAGGGCATAAAAATCTTAAATTTTCAAGCCTATGGTCATCATTTACTCCATTGATATGGTCTAATTGCAAACTAATGGGTTTACCCAACCATGAATCAATACCACAACAAGCGCATTTATATTCTAAATATCCTTCTCTTACTAGTCTAGACTTTAGACGACTAATATTATGATAAGTAGAATGTTCTACTAAAATTTCTTCAAGTGTATATTTTGCATTTGCCGCAGTTAATTTCTTTGTCCCAAAGTGGGAAATATCGCAAGATAATTCTTGAATACGCTCTTTGAGGATATCTGTAGAAGAACCACCTTTAGTAGTTAATCCCAGCATCCTCAAACAATCTGAATAACTATTCGCCTATGAAACAATGGTACGAAATTCTTCATCAGTAACTTGATAAATTTTACTTCTTCTAGCCATATATAATGACCTCCTTTATTTGTTCATTATATATGAAAATTATAGAAATTACCTTTACCAAAACTGACCAACATTTTACCGAATCTTGGATTTGAACCAAGACTATTGCAAAGCAATTTTCTACCTATTGAAATAATTCGGTATATAACCCTCGAAACAGCCTTTTCGAGGGGCGCTCAATCTTAAATGCCGGAGCTGTACAAACGGCGAGCAGCCTCTCTTCATTCCCCGTAAAGAAAGTCTGTAAAGATAGCTTAGTCAACTTTCGCTATCGGCGCCATGCCTCACCTTTATGCCTAGGTCATAAAAGGATTGCGCTATTGTTGATTGGCATTATGGAGCAAGATACCGGATTCGAACCGGCCCTTTCAGTTTGGAAGACTGACGTGCTAGCCGCTAACACTAATCCTGCATAATGGTGCGCCAGGCGGGACTTGAACCCACGACTCTCTGCTTAAAAGGCAGATACTCTACCGACTGAGTTACTGGCGCAAACCTCAACCTTATATATTTATTATACAATAATTTTAATTTATTGCAAATAAATCTTTTTTCTCTGAAAGAGGTTCTTCCCTTACTTTCTATATATATTATATAATATTTTTTATTATATATCAAGAGAAGAAATAATCCCGTTCGTCAGCATCCATACTCCGCTGTTTGCGGAGTTCGCTAATGCGATAATTGAGACTGGGAGAATAGTTTCCATGCAGATTCCTACGCTTGCCTTTATTGCGTGTCTTAGCCGAACACATAGAACAACTACAATGAATTTTATTTTTACTATACTGATGAAGATTGTTATAATATGGATGCGTATCTCCATCATAGTAAACTTCTCTAGCAATACGACGCTTACGAAGAGCTTTCCGCATACTTACATCTCGATTATATGCCTGTGAACGCGGTTTCCGCATACCATACATCACCTCTCCAAGTATTTGGTAATAATAATGAAAGAGAGGGGTAATTACTTTAATTACCCCGCCCAAAATTTTTGCTTAGATACCCAATCGAGCACACAGGTCTGCAACTTTTGCCTTATCCTCTGCGCTCAACTCTGTTGGAGTAGCAGGTTTACTCTCCCATGCTGCTGCATTTCCATCTGTTGCTGGGGTAGTAACAGGAACCGCAGATGCGCTCACTGGTGTCTTGGGCATTGTCAGTGCGATAGAAAGCTGAACAACTTCGCCGTTCGGACCATCTTTCACATTTACATACAGCTTCTTGTCAATTAGCCCAACGAAATCATTGCCAAAAGCTGTCTGAATAGTGGCGATAGCGGACTGCTTCGCCAAATCTCCTCGTCTCTGTGCCATATTAAATCTCCTCTTCCTCTTCTGCGGGCAGTAGTTCTTCGGTCATTGCATGGTGGCAACATCCACAGAATGGCTCTGTCCCTTCAAAATAAATTTCATCTTCATCATATATTCTACGATAACAACTATGACAAGTCAAGAAAAAGTCAACATCCGCGTCTTTCTCTGCAATGCACTTGTCACATAAGAACTTATCGTCTCGATTCAAATACTCCTCGCCGCAAACTGGGCAGATTACCTTTGCGCCAACTTTAATACCGAATATCTCTTTGAATAGTTCTTCTTCCTTTTGTTTATTATCGGACGAATAAATCTCATTAAGGTAATTATCTATCATAGAAAAGTTTACCGCAACAACAGGACTATATGTACTCGAAGAAACTAAGTCACAATATCCAAGATAATCGCTTGTATCGACAATATCTCGCATATCATAAGTTCGTCCACCCGCGTTAATCTGATTATAGGTCATCATCCTATTTCCAAATTTTCCGATAGCTACTTTGAATCCATAGTCCGCAGGCGGTGCAAAATCTATTCGTGGAAATAGATTACTAACCATCCTATGAGTAGCTTCCAATAAGTCTGGAGAATCGTAGGGATACTGCCTATTATAGTAGATGCAAGTATATTGGTTTGTATGAATTAACATTCTCCATTTCTTATCAAACCATTCACTATCTTGCGGCAAACAGTTAAAATGCTTCTTTTCATTGGCAAGGTAGGCAACAATAGTAGTACCATCTACCATATAGCTTAAATCTCCAGAACGATAATCTCCATCAAGAGACTGACAAGAATACCAGTTAGAGTCGTTCTCCGACAATGTAAGAAAATCTCTCGGATCAACAGAGAGATAGAGGTATCCTTCAATCTTATTTTCTTGGATATATCGTGATGCTGTATCCTGCGCCCATCTCGTTACCTCTTGATTGGGAAGAAACTTCTTGAAAGACTTAAGTATCTTCGCTCCTTGCGGGATATGGTATGTTGGATATGGTAAAACAACTTTATTCTCGAAAAATCCATCGGTGTTTACGCGAAGGAAAGTCTCAAAATCCTCGCTTAACACACCGTTATCATCAAGAGTAGAAATGAACTCATTGAACCTGCGGGATCGCTGCCCAGAGGAGAGAGTAACCTTAATAGGTTCCGCGCTTCTGATATATGTCTTGCCCTTAAACAACTTGATGAATGGAGCTTTTGCCTTTTCCCATTGCTCCATCATTTTTGTAGCATCTACATCGAATGGGAAGTCTTGAGAATGGACAAGAATTGCTTCGACTTCCTCTTTAATTTGATTATAAGCTCCAGTCAATCGGTGTCCCTCCCATGTCCGTTAGCAACTTATTAGCTGTTGAAAATGGTTTGCTGCCTCGAAAAGCAGGCGTCCCACGACATGGTCTTGTTGCACTAAAAGGACTTGGGTGGGAGGAAAGCACATAGGCTTTCTTAATTAGATTTTCTTTTACAATATGTCCGCCATCTTCATATACTGCCGCACAAGAAATCAAATCTTTCAATAAATCCTGTGCATTAGAACCCCACAGTAAGAATACGACGGGCTGCGGAAGTTTAGTGGCTGTCTGCAAGACAGACTTAGTGAATCTATCCCATCCCCATCGCACACAGCTATTAGCTTGATGCTCATAAACTGTAAGTGAGGTATTGAGAAGTAAAACTCCATTTTCTGCCCACTTAGTCAAGTCACCGCTTTCTGGTCGCTTAATACCAACATCTTCTTCCAATTCTTTAAAGATATTTACCAATGAAGGTTGGAGAGGATTACCTGGAGCAATCGAGAAAGCTAATCCATTAGCCTGACCAGGGGTATGGTATGGATCTTGTCCTACGAGGCAAACCCGCACATCTTCAGGTTTTGTCAACTGTAATGCTCTAAAGATTTGTTCCTGCGGAGGATACAAAATCTTACCATTATCTCGCTCTTCTTGGGCATGAGCCTCAAGCTCAGTTGCCAAGTATAGAGCATCCTAAGGGAGAATCTCAGACCACTTAGACATTAGAAACACTCCTTTTCTTTTATCTTATAATAATATTATATTATAATTAAAAAAGAAAATCAATTAGATTTTTCAATTAGTTTAAGAGAGTCTTCAATTACTGTAAAATAATTAGAACATAGATGACAGGTTCTGCCGGGCTCTTTACAGCGCTGTCCGCAATTAAGCCTATGAGTTGCGAAATCTTCTTTGAATAGAAGATTGTTAATATCATAAGGCAAGTTGACCATTAAATCTTTTAAGCTATAATTAAATGTACCTCTGTTGTAAATAGAAAAAAGTACATCTTCCTTATCTTTGTCAGGCTCATTAAAATCAATTACATCTATTGAGGTATAAAGTTTAAGGTCTTCCGGGCGAATAAAGAAGTCATTAGCATCTCCTCTTGTTAGACTACTATTTGGAGATAGAGTGGGAGATACGCGGATTTTAGTTTCTTTCTTACCTGCGGCAATCTTATCCATCTGAAAACCGAGCGGACCATCGATATAAATATCAGACACGCCTAGATCTTGAAGTTCTGCAAATGTCTCCCAATCTGTTGCGGGGAAAGTTAAATAGGCATGATAGCCTTTAGTAAGCAACATCCGCAGTTGATCTATCCGGCCGCAACTAATAGTATAGTTATCTGTAACAGTTTTGATTAAATCAATCTACTCTCGTTCTTTTGCGGAGAAAGAACTATTCTTCATTGTGATGTTATATCGTTTATTAGGATTGTCTTTAATAAAGGTAAAGATAGTTCCCAACTGATTGATAGGACATCTAATTTCTTGAGCCTCTTGTTTATATTGTGAATGGTAATTAACACTAAAAATCATGTTTAAGCCTCCATTTCTTCTATATTTATAGTAGCATAATAATCTTTAATTGTCAAGCTATGAAATTGCCAATTAGATTGACAGTTTCATTTAATTTTGTTATAATAAATATAGAAACTAAAAGAAAGGATTGTAAATTATGTTTCCTATTATTCTTTTTATGATTATTTATATTATTTGCTCGATTGTAGACTTTCCTTGCGGGCCTCGTTACTTTTTCTTTTGCTTAAAAAGAAAGCTCGGTCATTTGACCGAGCTTTCCAATATGAACTATTCGATTAAGCCAGCTTACGATAGCCAGAGAGCTTCTTTGCCTTGCCAGCAACCTCGACAGACACGCTGTCCTTTTCAGCCAGCTCAGCCTTTACACACTGGGTCAGACGAGCAGTTACCATCTGAGCAGACACATCTTCGTCGCCGATAGCCTTGACGATCTCAGGGATAGTCATGAAGTCTTCAGTGGACATAACCTCAAGGATACGAGCACGGAGAGCATCGCCCTCATCACGCTTAGCCTGAGCGCGCTTAGCAGCAGCTGCGGCCTTATTGTCCAGAAGCTCGATCTCATGAGTGATAAACTCACGCAGAGCGTCGTAGGTCATATCCTCGTTCTCGAAAGTAACGCCCTCGGACTCAACATGGTCCACCATGGTCATCAGGGTGTTGTAGCATTCGCGCTTGGTAATCTTCTTAGTGTTAGTCATAATAGGGTTCTCCTTTTCATCATTTTATGTATTTATTATACGAAAAAATTTCTCAAAAGTCAAGAGTTCGTCAAACATTTTCTTGCGGAATAGAATGTATCCTTGTTTTTCCTTTCCCTTAACTTCTATATATATTATAGAATATTTTTGAGATTTTTTCAAGTTTTGTCTTGCGGCTGGTGTCTATTTTACATAGTGGTGATGCCGATAATGGCGATGCTGGCAAAGAAGATACAAAAGCCAGCTTCGATAATCGCAGAAGCTCGATAACGCCGATCGACAGAAATGCCGCAGTTAAAGCCCCATAGAATAGCGGCAATAAGATTGAGAATAATAGTATGTTTAGGCATTGATGTTAATCCACTCCTTATTTTTTGCTTTCTTGTCGAGGATCGCAGCTAGTTCAGCCGGCTTCTTCATGTGGCGATCGTCGCCATTTCTGAACTCGTCCCATCCAAGAATGAGATATTTGAGATGCTTAGGAGCATCTTCGGGGAAAGTATCCGTGCTTACGATGTGCCAGCCAATACCGACAGCATAACGAGCGCAGGAATGCTTCAGCCACTCTTCATCGGTGGAGCGAGCGCCGCGGATAACAAGGATAGGCCCCTTATCGAAGCCACGAGCGTGCTTCAGACCATCCCAGCCTTTATCTTCGCCATCTTCGAGTTTCTTGCCATAATTCTTGGCGAACTCTGCATCGGTATACCAACGCACAGAGCGGACAGTACCAGTCTTAGGATTCTTCACATCGACATAATACTTGCCGCCCTTGACATACTGCTCTTTCACAATGGGGAAATCCTTGAAGCTAGGTGCTACCATATCTCTTATCTCCTTTCAATTACCAAGAAATCTTGACGAGAATACTCTCATACTGCGGGAACACGTCGCGCAGGTACTGCCGCACGCACAGTTCTTCACTTTCACAGAACTCGTCCTCACGAGTATCCTTGTAAGCATACTCCTTAAAGCAGTCGTTCATGAAATCTTCGGGGAACAGCAGAGTGGGAATGTCTACATCCAAGTCATACTGCTGCTTAATTGCTTCCTCAAGGTCATAAGAGCTAACCGTAGGCATCATTTTTACTTTCATTTACTATCTCCCTCACTTTCTATATATATTATAATATATTTTTTATAAAAATACAAAGAGATTGATAGAGGCAGTCTATCAATCTCTTACGGGTATTTATTCTTCTTCAGGCTCGACATAATATGAGAGCCAACTTTCTAATTCTTCCTGATAACGGTCATCGACAGCTTCATCATCATAGTCAAAACCAGAATCAATGAGATCTTCACGGCAATCATCCCAACTCATAATACCATGACAGCCTTCATAAGACTGATACTCTTCTACCGCAAGAGCGTAAGCATCTTCAAGTGCTTCATCCATAGAAGAATAGTCTTCGGTTTTCTGATAAGTGGCTCCACCAAAGCCTCCACTCAGTCCCGCATAAATCTTATACTTCATACTTTAACCTCTCTTTCAGATAGGCTTTGGACTCATTATAGACATACTTATAGCAAGCTAAGGCGGTTACATCGCCAACTGCGAAGCCTGCATAGGGTCGTCCCGCGTACATCAGGTCATAACTTAAAAAGTAACTGCCATCTTTGTACTCAGGTGGATCGCACTGAGGATTATAGGGGCGCTCGTATTCCTCTTTAATCTCACCGTGTTCAAGCAACCAAGCTTTGTAGTCCTCAAGCTTCATTATCATTGACCTCCTCAATTTTATAGTTATATTCAGTCTCTTCGAGTAGTTTACCGAACTCGTAGCCAGAAGGTTTGCGGCCACGCTCTGCGATGGCTCTTGTTTGAACGAACATTAAAGCCAGTTGAAACGCCCGGTCCGCAATTTCATACTCTTTTGTTTCAGAGTCAATAGGAAAGCGGTCCTCGAAGGTTTTGGAATGGAGGGATACGGAAATGACGGCAGTTTTCATGGAATAACACCAATCCTTTCTTACCAGTTATCGTTAGCTTTACTTGCGTTTTGATTCAAAGTAGCTAATTCTCGACCTTCGCTATCACAAGGGATTTCATTGACAAATTTTCCTCCATCAATATAGTCACGAATGATATCACGAGGAAGTGTGATAACATTTTGATCATCATGGATAAATTCAAGATTCTTGATACTCTTGAGCATTTCTCCATAAGTGGACTCTAAGATCGCGGCAGCTTCTCCAAAGTTATCAGCGAAACTCAGACCAGAGGTAATGAAAAAGTGACCGCGATTATCTTGATCGGTATCATATAGAACAACTTCATAAGCGAATACTGTTTTCATAGTTCTATCTCCTTAGTTACATAGCTGAGACATAAGATACTCGTATGCCTTACTAGCGTCTTCATTGGTGCAATATTCAAGAATTATGTCTGATAAAGTTGATGCAACGGTGATATAGATATAACGAGAATTAAAGTCCTTCGTAGCTCTTATAATATCTCGCTTAGATAAGATATACGACCGCTCCTTATCAGAAATATTTACATAAGTAAGTCTGTTCTCCATCATAAGTTTTACCTTCCTTTCTCATATCTTTATATATTTATTATACAATAAATATATAAAAAAATAAAGCCTCTCTTTCGAGAGGCTTTAAGAGTCTTAAGGTAAAGGGATAAATTCAAAGTTGTCGTATACATTTGGGTAATAAATACCCACCCAAAAGTTGCGCTGAATTTTCTTGCAATATGCTAAATTTCCGTTCCACTCATGGATTTCATCCATTAGTTCTTTTTTACCAATGTCGTTATCATTATCATAGAGATTATTCTCTAATTGATAGGTTAATGACTCATACTGGGTTTCCCATTTAGCGACAGAAGCATCCGCGCCAATGTAGACAGATGCTAATCCGATAGTGCTTATGAACAATGCTATAAGGGTAAGGACAACCGCGATAGTTGCAAGAAGATGCCAACCGCTCATTTCATCTGTGTGTATAACAGCTAATACACTTATTGCGAATAGAGCGATAAAAATAAAGAATAGCATATTTCCTCCTTACTTATCCTGTGGAGTGAACATGGCAGTGAACGGATTGGAACCGCCCATCATCATGGACATCATCATCATTTTGCTGAAGTCGTTGTCAGAATCATCACCCATGATAGAGGACATCATCATAAACGGCATCAGGTTGCCGAAGGGGTTCTCCGCAGAAGGCTGCGCAGCGTTGAAGTTCATGAGGGAGACGACCTTGGTCACGAAATTGAAGCCGAACATATTGGTCACAGGCACGATAACCTTATTCTCAGAGTTCAGAATGTCGATGCAGTGGATACCATCTTCCTCAACAGACTGGACATACATAGGCTTGCCACGATGCAGCACCATATCGCCAGCCCGCAGGTCTTTGATAGCCGCCGGCATCTTCTGAAAATCAAAAGTGAAACCAGTAACATCGACAGTCGCACCGGTGGCCGCGTTGTAAGTGAGATATTCACCCTTAGAACTACGGACAGCGATGCCATAGGGACTCAAAGTCACAACACCAGGCTCGGTGAACGGACCAAAATCGAAATTCATGGTAGGCATTTTCATAGTATCATTCTCCTTAATTGTAGTTTTAGTTTCAACCACACAAGTGGTAGAAGCATAATTGTCATAAAAGAATTGACCGAAGCCATCATCTTTATACGAGGTATAGAAAAGAGTTGCAGAATCGCTCGTTACAAGAACATTGCCACCTTTAATTGAGATAAAGATAATCTGGCTATCTCTAATCTTCCGATAGACATCATAAGGGATTCGGTTTTTATACTGTTTATTGCTAACAGCATCCCCAAATTGTTTTAAGAGTCGAGAAGTTCCATCTTTGTTATAGCAAATAGGTTTGAGATCGTTAATCAAATGTATCACTTCCTTTTGTTTAGTCGCTCATCCAATCAAGGATGATGGGGAGTTCGACCTCGGGCGTCCGCAAGACCCCAATGTTATCTTCATGTAGATCCCAAATATGCCAATCGTCACAGAAGATAGCGAATTTTTCGAAGAACTCTTTACCATAATTCTCGACGATAGACTTTAGCCAAGTGAGATTACGCGTAGGAATACGCCGCACGACAGTCGTGGAGATACCTGGAATAACCTCGCCTTGTTCGTCCCAGCCAATATTCTCATAAGCAACATGAGAAGCAGGGACAACAATAGGTTGAATCTCCAGATAATTTAACTCGAAGGCTTCAATATCGGGGTTCTGGCGCCATGTATGATAGTGGGAGTCATAGGTATATCGAGAAGAATTTGTATCATCGAGTTGAGTGACAGGCAGATTAACAGGGAGCTGATGGAAAAAGGTAGGCACGAATAGTTCCAGAATGTCTGCTTCTTTCGCGGCTGCGAGAAGAGCCTGCTCTCTCTTAGTTTCGTTGTCAGTTGAGCAGAACTTTACCACGATAGAGTCAGAAGCATGATAAGCTTCCTTAAAAGCTCCACAAGAGAAACATTCAAACACTTCACCGGGAGCGCAATGCATTTCGAGGCAGTTGCCGATGCCCTCTATTGTATCCCGCAACTGGGTAGCTTCTTTCTCTTGCTGATCTGCGGGAACGCAGTTATTGAGCACCTGCAAGAAAGACTTCTCGATCTCTCGTAAGAAGGTTTGAATCTTTGGCGAGTAAGTCTCAATGCCGCGAAGTTCAAGCGTATTTACCATTTCTTTTCTTCTCTCCTTTCTTATATAAATATAATAACATATAATTATAATAATTTCTAATAGGGCGGTAAGGTTGAGTAATAGTACAGAAAACACGAAGATAAGACGGTAATTGAGAACTTCGAAGAAGTTCTCATGCGGGTTGGCAAAAAATTTGGGGATAAAATTGCCATCCCGCAGGAAAGAGTTGTTTATTTTGTCTAAAATGTTTAAAAAGTTGGACAAACTGTGATAATTATGCTATAATAAAAATGAAATAGAGTAGAGGTGATATAAATGGCGCAACAAATTGCGATGCGAGTTTCTGAAGAAGAAAAGGAACTCTTAGTTAAATATTGTAAAGAGCGAGGGATGACTGTCTCTGGATTAATTCGTCTTGCTCTTAAAGAATATCTGAAAGATACTGATATCTTTAAGCAAGAATAAGGAGTTAATAAAATGCCAAATACAAATTTTAAGATTGTTTATTCCTTAAGAATCCATATTATATTGGAACAAAATGGATTCCACTATATTACAGAAATGAAGAATCCACAACATCCTAATTATAATTGTTGGGTCTATGATGCTAGTCCGGACTTTTTGGCTGCCTTTGATTCAATTCAAAGAGAGTTGGAGAGGGGGAGCCATAATGGTTGATACCTTTATTATGAGAGGTGAGTGGCTAGATAATATTGATACTCTACCTACAGAGATACAAGATAAGGTAATTGCGGATATTGTACGTTTTGGAACTAAGAGAGATACTTTATATGATGATGATCCTGTTGTATGTTCTCTAGTGAATATGGTCAAAGGTCGTATCAATAATAGTGTTGTAGAGTACGAGAAGAAGCTTGAAATGAGTAAAACCGCAGGCCGCAAGAAAAAGTATGACGATAAGCAGATTTATGAATTAGCAAGACAAGGCAAGACTGCTGAAGAAATTGCTAATGAGTTGGGGTGTTCTAAGTCTACTATTGATAAGAGTGCGGGCTGGAAGAATAGAAAAAATGATAATTTTATGTAAATTTGCATAAATTATTTTTACAATGATAGTACAAATAACGTAAAAATGATAGTAAAATTACGTTATTTGTACAAATCTATCTTATATCTTACAATTTTACAAATTTACAAGTAAATTTGCATAAATTGTCTCTTATTTTTACAAATTTGCTAACGCAAATTTGTAAAAAAAATCGGCCGCGGTTTTGCTAAAGCGTGAAAGAGTTATGGCATCAGTAAGAATATTACATAGTGGTATGTCTGGAGAAATATTATGATCCAGAGAAGTATATGGAATTAGGAACTTGTTTTGTTAGAGAAGACGGAAGAGTAAGGATAGACGGTGGATGGGAGGAAGAAAAATGAATTAGGAAGGTTAGGAGATTTTCGATCTAAAACCTCTTACAAAAGAAGAAGTAGCTTGGTTAGAGGAACATTTTATAGACTTTGCTAGGGAGCAGTATCTAGTATATGAGAGAGGCTTTTAAAATTGCACAGCGTTAGAAGGAATTATAGAGATAGAATTAAAAAGAGACGTGAGGAAATAAGGTGAAAGTAGCTAAAATAAGAGAGTTAACTAAAAATAGGAAAGTGGCGTGCCGATCGGGCCTAGGTAACCCTTCCTTAATTCCCCGTCACCGAGATCGCTACCCTGGCTCCCGCAATTTATATATAAAAAAAGAGAGGGTATTAACCCTCTCTTATTCTTGCTCTTGATTCTTACAGACCGATCTCCCGCAGGAAATCAGCAATCTTCTCATTGTCGCTCTTATCCTTGCTCTTAGGAACGGCATCAAAGAGATTATCAACCTTGTCCAGGAGAGCCTGGAGGAGCTCATCTGGTTCCTTACCGACCATAGTTGCGGTAGTCTCCGCGTTCAGCTTGATGATCTGGAAATAATCCTTGATATTTTCAGCAGTCCAATCGGGATACTTTTCTGCTATAGTAAGAGTATACAGGGCAGCCGCGTCAGTGCAATCAAGGTGGCCCTTAGAAACAGCGGTCTCAAACTGGTCCTTCATGTGCTCGATCAGTTCAGTGCGGGCATCCACGATTGCCTTCTTCTTTTGATCCTCCTGCTGAACCGCGTTAAGAGTCTTAGAGAACATCTTTGCGATGTCATCAATAGTCAGTCCATTCTTCTGGGCATCTCGAATCATAGCTTCAAAATCCATGCTTTATCACCATAGTTCTTCTACGGGAAGAACCAATTCCTTTCTTAATTTCTATATATATTATATAATATTTTTTAATATATGCCAACCCGATCGGAAATTAGTCCAAAAATTTTCTCTCCGGTATGGATTTTTGCTAGGTAATAGCATTTATGTAGTTGGCTACAGAGAATTTGAAGTAGGAAATATGATTACTTGATGGATTTAAAGTGCGTTTTCTTAATTTTTAAATCAAAAAACTTAGATTTTTGCGCTATTTTGTCTCGTTTTTAGCGATTTTAAGTTAGAACCGAGACGTTTTTATATCTTTTTTTAATATAATAACATATTTTATTATAAAAATCAAGAGGAAATAGAGTCAGAAAAGAGTCTTCTAATTGCGGGCCCGATCGGATTAACTGGTTCTCCGCGCTTATTATCTTCCCTCTTGTTTTGATATGAAAAACTGGACCCGATCGGCAACGCAGGAGGTTCGCTATGAGCAACTAAAATTTTGTTAGCTACACGGAAGTGGAGTGGGCTATATACCAAATGAAATTAGAAATATGAGTCAATGGTGGAATGGAAATAAAATTGGACTAGAATGTCAACTTTCGGGAAAATAAGAAGCCATATGAAAGTCGGCTAGATTGAACAAAAATTTTGCATATGCTTCCGATCGGTAAAACTCGGGCCGAGTCGCCCGCGACCGGCCCGCCATTATACCACATTTCCGTCCGGTTGTCAATAGGCAATTTATACAAAAATTTCATTTGATTTTTGGTGAAAATGTCTTTGTGAAAAATGCACAAAAAATCCCGCTCAATCGAGCGGGATTTCGTAGGTTTTGCGTATCGTCACTTTGACGGTTTTGGGTTTCTTTTTGCAATAAAATCTGTCATTTCTGACAAACTCGCCTATGCCCTCGTCCTGCCATCTTTGGCGGGTCTTATCCTCATATCTCAAGGTGTTATACTTGGAAAGAGGAAGCGAAAAGTCATAGACGAACTCACCGCCCGGCGGCATGGTGTAGTTGGGGCTTTTCTTATAGTTGCGGTTATGCTCTTTGCGGCGGCGCTCAAGGTCATTTGTAGTGCCTACCTTGAGAATGAAATTGCCGTCCCTGTCGATATAATGACCGACATATAGAAATTCTTTAGGTCGCTTTGTCGTATGCTTTCCCCTCTTTCTGGAAGGGCGGATAGGGGTTATCCGCTCCCCCTATCCTTATTAGCTTTTCGGCTTGCGCTTTTGCACAAGCGTCAACTCGAAAGTTTCACCGCCTACCATAAAGGAAATCTGTCTTTCCTTGTTCGTGATAGCAAGGTTAGAAACATCAAAGTTACTGTTGTGTTCCATGAACTCCGCAAGCTCCGCAATAATGCCCCCCTTGGTTGCGTTAGGCTTGCGTTCTCGCTTGGTGAACTTGTACGCCGTGGGCGCTTTCCGCGTTCCTGCATGGGCATACTTTTGTGCGGCTTTCAGCTTATCCGGCGGCAGGTCATATTCCGTTTTTTCGCCTGCTTCTACCGCCTTATCATAGGCGAGAATATCTTGCGCTTCTTTCTCGTCTGGAAACACTCGCTTGATACGCTCAAGGCGTTCAGCGTCTGTTACTCGCTGGGCGATAATAACCACTTCCTTTCTTTTGGCGGGGAGAGGGTTTTACCCCTCTCCCCTATGGGACTTAGGCGAGACGGAACAGAGCCTTGCCCTTGACCTCGGTCTTAATGACCTTATCAGCCGCCATGAGCTGACGCACCAGAGGGGAAATCTTCTGAGTGCTGAAGCCCTCGAACTCCGCCACGCCCTTGATAATCTCGGTGCAGGTCACACCAGCCGAAGTATCAGACAGGGTAGCGAGGAACTCCAGGATGAGTGCCTTATAGCCCTCGTTCTCCTGCTGGGTCTTGGTCTGCTTCTTGTTCTCGCCGCTATTCTTCTTGGCGAGCAGAGCCACCTCATGCTCGATGAAGTCCACGGCGTCCTCGGTGGTCGTGCCGTAGGTCACGGGCTGACCGTTCAGCATAGCTTTAATGTCCTCGAAACGCATAGCCTTGGTGATACGGGTCTTGTTGGTCTTTTCCATGTTCAAATCCTTTCTGGTTTTTAGGACTGTCCTTGTCCTTTTGTGATTTTATTATATCATACTTTCGGCGGTTTGTCAAGAGGTTTTTTGAACTTCTTTTCAAACTTTCGGAAGTTTGATACCGAAGTAAGATGTTGACTTTTCAAGGTGCATTGGGTTTCCTTGTGCTTTCATTATAGCACTTTTCGCTTGGCTTGTCAAGAGGTTTTTTGAAGTTTTTCGGAAGTTTCTTGACTGTCGCTTTTCGCCGTTTCAAGAACCGCTTTCCCTCAACTTCTGTACTTAGTATAGCACACTTTGCGCTTGCTGTCAAGAGTTTTTTTCGATTTTTTCAAATCTTTTTGGAAGCCTTTCGGCGTCCCTCTCTTAACTTCTGTAAACAGTATACCACCGCAAGCGCCGGAAGTCAAGAACTTTCTTTCAAAAAGTTGCACAATTTCGGGAGATCCGAGGCATGATTTTTTGTGCAGTTTGCCGATTGACTTTTTGCTGGCGGTGGTGTATAATGAAAATTCGACCCGCAGCGGGCCGCCGAAGAGGGCATTGTGCATTTTGACGAAAAAAGAGGGGCGTTGCCCCTCTTAGGTCCAGCACATATCCAAAAATTCAAACAGATTTTCGTCCTTGTCTGGGAATGTGATCGAATGTCCGCCGTCCTCTGTCAAATGTTCGGCGTCAATACCCCACCCCATGCGCTTGATAACTTCAATCGCGGCGGCTTTGCTGTCGGCGTTCAGAAACTCAAGCCATATTGTTTTTGTCATTCTATTTTCCTTTCTGCCTTTCCACTCAATTAAGAGCGGAAAGGACTTCAAGCAGATTGACTTCTGTGGGGTCGATTGACTCGCCCAAATGCCATCCGTCCCGCACCTTTTTGTTATCGTCAATCAGAACTGCGGGAGCGTCTGCAATGCGGCGAATACAGTCAGCCTTAGTTCTGCCATAGGCGATAAAGTGGCATTTATCAGCAGGGAAGTTATACTTCTCAAGCCACTCTCTTTTTGCCTTGCGGACGGCGGTTTTATATTCCTCGGTGCTGTCCTTGCTCAACCAACTGATAATGCGGATTTCATATCCCTTATCAATCAGCTTCAAGAGGACTTCTCGCAGAGCTTGCATATCCCACATGGGAGCGGCTTCTGCGTAGGGACTTGCGTCCTCTGCCCGCAGTTTATCTAACCAGTTAGGAACAGCGTACAGGTCAGCAATCGTGCCGTCCATATCGAAGCAAATCATTTTCATCTTATCGCTTCCTTTCTTTTGATACATTCATTATAGCAGGTTTCTTTTCGTTTGTCAACCCCTTTTTTCAAGGTTGGGGAGATTAAATCTCCCCGAACCTAATTACCGGCATTTCTCGCAAACTTGTGAAAAGTTCTCGCTGAAACTCTGTCATAGGCGGATATTCTCTCTTGTTCTCAAAGAGGGCTTTCCGCATGGGCTTATGCTGTCGGAAGCAATAGAACATAATCTCCGCTTCAATCAGCACATCTTCCAGCCCGGTGTGGCTTTCTTCAAACTCGTTATTACCGGAGATAAAGCGCCACAGGATTTCGGCTGTCTTGCGGCAAGCACCATTTTTCAGCACATAGCCATTCTCTTGACAGAACGCCTTATAGGTGGGCATTTTGCAGATAACATCTTGTGCCATTTTCATGGTATCCCAGATCTCCACGCTGTCGAATGGAAACCAGTACCGGAAACGGCTTGCGGTGGTGTAACGCTGTGTTATATTCAAAGCGTTATAGTCAAAGCGGGCGTTATGGGCGGCTACCTCTTTAATGCCCCACTTCTCGATAGTGTCTAGCATAGCCTTGCGGATTTCATAGGTAGTTGCCATTTTCCGGCTACCTGCCCGCAGTTCCTCGACATAGCGGGGGATTTTCCAGTTATAGTAAGCCGTCCGCATAAGGTCGCGTTCCTCGCAGAAAATGTCACGGTTGACATAACTTGCGGTTTCGTAGATATTGCCCTTGGTATCTACAACCGCCCAACCGCAGTCATATACAAGGACATTGGACATATCCAGACTATCGCCGTCTTGGATAGTGTTGGCAGTTTCGGTATCAAGTACCAAAACATAGTGCTTGCGCTTATCAATTTTTTCCATCTTGTCAAATCCTTTCTATTGATTGAGGTTTACCATCGTTCCCTCAACTTCTGTACTTAGTATAGCACACTTTGCGCTTGCTGTCAAGAGTTTTTTTCGATTTTTTCAAATCTTTTTTTCAAGGTTCAAGGGGTGTTTCTCTTAACTTCTGTAAACAGTATAGCACTTTTCGGGAAAGCTGTCAATCGTCAGATTGCACAAAGATTGATCGAGAAATTTGTGCAACTTGTATATTGACAAAAACTCGGTCCGCGCCGAGCGTGCGCGGACCTCCCAAGAAGGATTTGTGAAAATTGCACAAAAAAACTCGGTGGATTTCTCCACCGAGTTTCTGTTGCTTAGCCGAACAGAGCGCTGAGCAAGGCGTCAATGTCGATTTCCGGCTCGTCCTTTT
>UMGV01012018.1_pt1 | contig 43828 bp, 34 predicted proteins | sample 1965361 | NCBI WGS metagenome assembly UMGV01 (sample SAMEA4836081, study PRJEB28245) | human gut metagenome | biome: gut microbiome; material: fecal sample | place: Denmark | collected 2008
GCCTTGGTAACGGTCCATTCGCCGAACTTGTGGCCCAGCGCCGGGACGGTCAGGGTCTCCTCCGCGCCGCACACGGTGCAGGTACGGGTGGAAACGCCGGCCTCGGTGCAGGTGGCCGCCTTGGTAACGGTCCATTCGCCGAACACGTGCTTGATGCACACATCGTTCATGTCATACAGGAAGCTCCGGCCTCCGGTCAGGCGCATATACGCCGCCAGGGCATAGTAGGACTGCTCAGTGCCCATCTGATCCACGGTGGTGTCCGCGATCTGATGCTTAAAGGCCTCGCCCGTGTAGAAGGTCAGCAGGCCGTCCACCACATGGAAGGAATTCTTGGCGAAGCGTGCGTCCGCGGTGGGATCGATACCCAGGGCGCACAGGGCCACCAGTACCTGGGCGGTGGACTCGCTGCTGCTGGCCGCGCCCGCCATCTCGGCAAACGAGCCGTCGGACTTCTGCATGGTGCTGAGCCAGGTCAGCGCCTTGTCCACAGCGGCCTTCACCGCTTCGCTGGTCTTGTAGTAGGGAGCAAGCGCCTGGATGGCCATGGCGGTCATGTCCACGTCATCCGTGGTGCTGGTGCTGTTGATGTACCACGCGCCGCTGTCCTTCTGCAGAGACAGGATGGTCTCCACCAGCGCGTCGCGGGTCACGCTGCCTGCGGGGGTATAGCCGTGGCTGTCCAGGGCGATCAGCGTCCACACCGGGCCGTTGGTGCCCTGCCGCTTGACGTACTTCATATCGTCCAGACCGGCCAGCAGATCGAAGCCGCCCACATCGGTGACATCCTTGCCGATGGCCGTCAGGGCCAGGATCAGCCGGGCGTTGTCCGTGGACTTATTGCGGTCGAGCCGGTTGGTGGTGGTGTTGATCTCGGCCTTGACGTAGGCCACAGCGTTGTCGTAGTAGCCTTCCGGCACGGTGCGGCCGCTGCGGGCCAGGCCGATGGTCAGCCACTCACCGCCGATGCTGCCCACGATGGGCGTGCCCTTGCCGGACAGATAGTCGCCGGTGGTCTTATAGGCCTCCTGCACGTCCGGACCGGCGGGCTTGGCCACCGTCAGGGTAACGGTATAGGGCGCGCTGGTCTTCTCGCCGTCGCTGGCGGTAAACGCCAGCGTGGTCTTGCCCACGAGAACGGCGGTGTAGCGGAAGGAGGCCTCCGCCGCCACAGGCGCAGCGCCGTTGATGCTGACCGCGTAGGTCATCTCGTCGCCGTCCGCGTCGGTGAAGATAGCGGACAGGTCAATGGTGTACTCGTCGCGGAGCGTCACACCGGCCTCCGCACCCTCGGCGGCCGCCGCGGGCGCGGTGTCGGCGATGGTCAGGCCGCTGACATAGGCCATGTCAGCGCCTTTGTTGCCGCCGCTGTCCTTCACATAGGTCACGGTGAGCGTCCATGTACCGGCGGTCAGAATGCCGTTGTAGGTATCCGCCTTTGTGCCGCTGATGCCGCTGGCAACGGTGTTGGTCTCCGTGCCGTTGCTCAGGGTGATGGTGGCCTTGTCGTAGTTCTCCTCGGAGGAAACGCCGAAGTCGAAGGCGATGGTGCGCTGGCGATCCAGCGTGAACACGAAGGAGGTCGTGGAGGTGGAGCTGTTCGCGCCCGCGTTGCCGCTCTCGAAGCGCTCAGCGGCGCTGTTGTAGGTCCAGGGATACTTGCCCTCGTCCGTCATGGCGGCGCTGACAACGCCGGTGGCGGGCAGGGTCACATACTCCAGACGTGTATCGGCCCAAACCGTGATGAGCTCATTGCAGACATCGCAGGTGTAGGTGTAATAGGCGGGATAGACCGTCCTCGTGCCGGCGCGCTCCGTGTGGCCGGTGGCGGCCACATAGGTGTCGCGATAGGACTCCCGGCACAGGGTGCAGGTGCGGAGGGTGTAGCCCTTCTCCGTGCAGGTGGGCGGGACCACCGTGCCGCCCTCGGCCTTGTGGAAGGTCACGTCCTTCTGCCACTTCAGAGCGGGATAGCCGCCGCAGGTCGGGCCAAAGGCCTCCGCGTTCAGCTCGGCGGATTTCATCTGCTCCTCCGTCAGCACGGCGGCGTTGGCGTCCGCCGCCAGGGCGTAGCAGTTGGTGACGGTGGCAGAGCCTGCGTCCACGCTGCCGAACGCGCCGTTGCCGCCGGTGACAGCGCCCACACTGTAGCAGTCGGAGACAGTGGACGTCGCCACCAGAGTGCCGGTCCAGTTCATTTCGCCCTTCAACACGCCGCCGATACCGCCGGCATTGCTGTTGGCGCTGACCGCGCCGGTGTTGTAGCAGTTGGTCACGGTAATGCCGTAGTTGCCGTTGCCGAAGATGCCGCCGGCGTTGCTGGCGGTGGCGGTGACAGCGCCGGTGTTGTAGCAGCCGGTGATAACGGCGCCGCTGCCGACGAAGCCGCCGATGATGCCGCCCACGCTGCTGTCGCCGGTGACAGCGCCGAGGTTGGCGCAGTTCCTGATGGTGGTGCTGTTGGCATAGCCCACGATACCGCCCACATTGCGGCCTGTGCCGGTGACGGTCACGTAGCTGAAGCAGTTCTCAATAACGATGTTCTTGCCATTGGCATAACCTACCACAGAACCGCCGCTGGTGGAGGAAGCGCAGGTCATCGTGCCGCGCAGAGCCAGGCTCTGAATGTGAGAGCCGCCGCCGATCTGCCTGAACAGGCCGCTGGTGGTGTTCAGGCCGGTGATCTCATGGCCCGCGCCGTCCAGCTCGACCTTCTTGCTGCTGTCGATATTCAGCCAGGCGTACTTGCCCAGCTCAATGTCGGCAGTCAGAACGCCGGACACATCGGCGGTCTTGCTCTCGTTCACGAACCAGGCCAGCTCCGCGCCGGTGGCGATCTGATACACGCCGCTCTCGTTCTTCTGGGGCTCGGTCTTGCTGCTGCCGTCCCAGGCGGTGTCGGAGGTGACCGTCAGCGTGACGGAGAACTGGTTCGTGCCGTCCTCGGTGACGGTGACAGAGCCGGTGGTATACTCCACGCCCTGGCCGGAGATGGTGTAAAAATACTCCTCGGCATAGCACTTGAAGCTGCCGTCGTCGGCCACGTTGACCACGTTGCCCGCGGCATCCTTCAAGGTAACGGTCAGGCTTGTGCGGGCGATGGCCTTGCCGTCGCTGCCCACAAAGCTCAGCTTGCCGGTGAGGAAGTCCGTCTTGGCCAGCGCCAGCGTCAGCTCGGGCAGACGAGCCAGGATGCCGGAGGTGCTGGGTGCGTTGAAGCCGGGGTTCGTGCCGGCGGCATAGGTGATGCCGCGGTGGGTGGGCACGCCCGGCCACCCGGCCTGCTTGATCGCGCCGGAGAGGGTGTAGCTCTCGCCGTCCCAATACTTGGGGATGGTGATGCTGATGCGCTGGCGGTCCCGGTTGCCGCTGAAGTCGTACACGCCGAAGTTGCCGCCGGGGTTAGACTTGAAGAACGTGCCGTCCTCACCCTGATAGTACAGGGAGAAGTTGAAGTTATACGCGCCGGACAGCTTCTCCTTGGGGCTGACCAGGTTGCTGAACTGTAGGTTCACGGTGTCGCCGGCCTTGAGGGCTTTCATAGCGGCCTCAGACAGCTCCTTGCCATCGTTGTCCACCAGCTTATAGCTGACGCCCCGGGCGGTGACGACCTGATAGTTGGCCACGCCGTTCTTCTCCACCTTGATGATGTGGCGGCCCGTGGTCAGGCCGGTAACGGTGACCGTGCCGTCCTCCGCCACAGTCACACCATTGTTGGTGAAACCGTTGAAGGTCATGGTATTGCCCACGGTGGAGCGGGCCACGGTAACGGTGCAGCCGCTTTCGGGCTTGAAGCTGTAGGAAGCGCCCTTATCGCCCAGATAGAACAGGATGTCGTGCTCCGCATCCAGAATACGCTGCTCATCCTTGGTGATGGCGGCGTCCATGCGGTCCAGTGTCATGTTGGTCTCGATGCCCGTGCCGTCGCTGCCCACCGTCACCACGAACACGCCGGTGCACTCCGGCCAGATGGCGGAGAACTCCTTGCTGGCGGTGCTGCTCTGACCCTGCTTATGGATCATGGCGTCGTAGGTCACCAGCACGATGGCCGTACCGGCCTTGTTGGCGGTCATGGTGGCCACATTGCTGTTTACCGCGTCCGGGGTGATGGTCACCACGTCGCTGGGATTGCCGTTGACGTCGATGACCCGATAGTGCATATCGGGCAGGGCCACCTTGGCGTTCATAAAGCTCTCGATGGCGAACCAGTTGCGGAAGGAGTTCAGCTCGAACGTCTCGCCCACCGCCATGCTCTTGTAGCCCTGGGTGTTGATGTTCAGGTAGATGTCGGCGCGGTCATACACGTTCTTCTCGAAGCGGTAGATCGTGTCCTTGGTGAAGCTCGTATCGCCGATGTGCAGGTCGTCGTCCGTCAGGGTGATGGCGTCGTCCGCGCTCCAGCGCTTATAGTCCCAATAGGTCACGCCGTCGGGGTTCTGCACGCGGTAGAAATAGTCCGTGTTCTGATCCACGCGGTAGGTGACGGTGTTGGCCTCCGCATCGCGGCTCACGGGCTCGATATAGGAGTACACATAGTACTTGGCCAGCGTACCCATGGTGACAGTGGAGCCTGCCGGAACGGTAAGGGTCACGTTCACGCCAGCCTTGCAGCTGATGGAGAGACTGTCGTTCGTGGTGGGGGTCTTCTTCGCGGTGGCCGTATTGAAGGTGGGCTGCTTTTCCGAATCGGGCGTGACCGTGGCCTGCACGGTATCGCCTACCACGAAGATGCAGCTGGCATAAACCTTGCCCCAGCTGTCAGCCGTTCCCAGCTCCGCGGTGCGCACCTGGTTGTCGGCGGAGGTGACCTTCACATCCAGGGCGTAGTCCGTGCCCAGCACCCAGCCGGAGTTCACGGAGATCTGATAGATGCGCTGGATCTTGGCCGTGTTCTCGCCGGCCTTGACCGTCAGAGACAGGCCGCCGTTGCAGTCGTCGTTGGCGTCATAGCCCTCCACCCAGTAGTCGCCCACGGGCAGCGTCAGGGTATAGGCGGCATTGGCGATCGTCACATCCGCCAGCAGGTCGGTGTCGCCCTTGACGCCATCAATATAGGTATACAGCTTGAGATACTTGACCTGCGCGTCATGGAGACCGCTGAGGGTCAGCTCGGCCTCTTCCACCGCGTTCACATCCACCGTAACCGGCAGGATGCTGAGAACGATAGGCGTCGCGTAGTTGTCCTTGATCTCCGCTTTCGGCATATACGCCGTCAGATAATATGTACCATCCGTCTCCGGAGCGGTAAAGGACACTGTGCCGTCCTCTGCCACCACAGCGCTGCTGATGTCCGTCAGCGTGCCGTCTTTTGCATTGACCCATGCCAGCTGGGCGCCTTCCAGCGCGGAGACCTGCTTATTGGCTTCCAGCGCCTCCATAGGCACGCAGCCATAGTAACCGATGCAATAGCCCATCACGGTCATATTCACCGCCGCCTTGGGCTTTATCGTCAGGCTGTCCAGCTTGGCATCAGCCTTCTCCCAGATCGGGTAATTATCCAGTGCATAGCTGTCCTGATACAGGAAGAAATCCACAACATTGCCGGTATTCACCTCCGCCTGTGCGACGGTGTAGCCGGTATAGCTCTTCTTTCCGGGGGCGTAGCTGTCGTCCTTCAAAACGCCATCATGCGGCACAGAGCCGTTGATGGTAAAGCCGCAGTTCCCCGTCTTTTCGCCGAAAATAGTGGTGATAAAACCGCTGCTGCTTACGACCAAATAGTCCGCAGCCGTCTCCTTGGTGAACGCCTCACCGAAGGTCAGCTCATGGGCGCGGACCAGCACGTCCAGCGCGGACACGCCGTCCACCTCGTCGTTAAAGCCGTACTTCTCCGCCAGATCAGACGCCACGGTCTGCTTCTCCGCGAAGCCGTGGAGATATGCGCCCGCCGCCTGAGAGCGGATGGTCACCTCCGCCGTGGTAACCACCGGCGCGTGGGGCGCGATCATCGTAACAGTATAGGTGGTGGGGGTAACAGCCGGCGTGGCGTTCTCGCCCTCGCCGCTGGCCTCCTGTGCGTCGCCGCAGCGGATGGTCAGCACCGTGCCGTCCGCCACGGGGATAGACGCCGTGCGGCGGTAGGAGGTCTCGCCCACGGACAGGTAGACCTGGTTCTGCTTGTTGGCTGCGGAGGCCGCGACAGTGACCTGCTCCACACCCTCCGTCAGCTCCAGGGTATAGCTGGTGGTGTCCTTGTCGAACTCGGGCGCCAGCTTACCGGCGCTGAAGCTCAGGGCCGTCAGGCTGGTGTCGTTCATCGTCGTCCAGTTGCCGCCGATGTCCGCGCCGCCATTGAGGGTAAACATGACGCGGATCTGATCGCCGTCAGCCAATTTGCCGTCGGCCACGGTAAATTCCGTAAAGCCGCGGTTGGTGAACCAGTCGTTCAGCGTGCCCATCCAGCCGCTGCCCTGGCTGCCGTCAAACTGGCCCAGAGCCGCATCGCCCTTGGTGATCTCGCTGATATAACCCTTGTCCGCGCCTACGGCGGTGTAGCCCGCCGCACTCAGCGCGCTGTCTACGCAGCTCATCATGGTGGCATCCGCCGTCAGGGTCACGTCGGTGTCCACCAGCGTACCCTTCATCTCATCATACTGGACGTCGGTGTACGTGGTGTTCTCCACGATGACGTGGACACTGCCGAGGCTGCTTTCGCTCCCCTCGGCCACTTCGGCCCACACGGTGGTGGGGATCAGGCTCAGCGCCATGACCAGTGCCAGGAAGAGCGAAACTATGCGTTTCTTCATCTGTTGTTTCCTCCTTGTGATTTTCTCTGCTCGTTATATGAACGCCTTTCGGCCTTGCTGCCCCTGTCTCCGTTCAGGAAGAGGAGGTGGGAGAGGCCCGGCTTGGCCTCTCCCACCCTTATGGAAAGCTGACGGTCTCCGTTCAGACCGCCAAGGCTTGGCAAAATAAGGGTGCTGCGCGTTCCCTCCAATACGAAAAAACGCCGGTCATCCGCCTGCGCGGAAAACCAGCGAGTGCCGCAAGAAAGAAGCACCGACGCTTCCGTCACCGGAAACATCAGCACGTACCCTTGCCTTGTCCATATCACACACGGAGAGAGCGCCCGCTGTTGTCGGCCCTCCTCCATGTAAGTCTCCTGCCTCGCGCCACGGAGCTTTCGCTCCCCGTCTGCCGCCTACCTTCTCAGGACTTGCGTCCCAATGGCTGACTTTCGTCACACAGCTCTCGCCGCTTCGGTGCATCCTTGCGCCCACAGTGCCGTTCGCGTGGGGTTCTTGCGCCCCGTTCCTTTCAAAACTGCCGTCTGACCGTGCTCGGTCGTTGCGGCGGCAGCCACACAGCATCCTCGGACCACTATTCACTTATCCGGGCCGTCCGACCCACTGCAAATCATTATAGCCGCCCCGTCTTTCCTTGTCAAGGGGGCTGGCATCGCAAACTGTCATTTTTCTCCATTCTCCGCCACCCAACGCCGCACATAGTCCACGAACCGCCGGGTAGACGCGGACAGCGCCCCCTTGTCCTTCACGCCGATGCCGATGTTGCGGTAAAACCGCTCCGGCGCGTGGCACACCGCCACCGGGTACGGGCTGTGGCGCACCATCAGCTCCGGCAGCAGGCTGATGCCCAGTCCCTTGGACACCATGGCCAGCATGGTCCGATCCTCCCGGGCGGTATAGCGGACGTTGGGCCGCACGTCCATCCGGTCCAGCGCCGCCGTGATCTCATAGTCGTCGCCCTCCTCCAGCCGGATGAACGGCTCGCTGGCCAGCGCCTGCAGGGGAAACGTGTTGTTCCCCGCCAGCGGGTGGCCGCAGGGCGTCACCACCACCAGCTCGTCCCGGTGCAGGGGGTACGTCTGCAGCCGCTTGGCAGACGGCAGCCGCAGAAACCCGCAGTCCACCTTGCCCTGCAATATCCACTCCTCGCTCTGGCCGTAGAAATCGCCGGTGACCACCTCGAACTCAATATTGGGATACAGCTCCCCGAAGCTCTTGAGGATAGACGGCAGCCACTGGGCGGACACGCTGGAGAACGTGGCCACCTTCACAAGGCCCGCATCCATGCCCTTCAGATCCGCCGCCGACTGCATCAGCGCCCGGTGGGCGGCGCACAGCCGCTCGATCTTGGGCAGCAGGGCGCGGCCGTCCGCCGTCAGCACCACGCCGCCCCGGTTGCGGCTCAGCAGCGTGACGCCCAGCTCGTCCTCCAGTGACTGCACCGCGTGGCTCACGCCGGACTGGGTGAAGTTCAGCGCCTCTGCCGCCTTGGAAAAGCTGCCGCACTCCACCGTCTTGACGAACATCTGATATTTGGACACGCTCATGGTGCCACCTCCTTCTTGCCCTCTATCTTATCATACTTTTCCTCATACTTGCAAGTACAATTATGCGTTTTACAACTCAATAGCTTTGTGCTAATATAAGGACAGTCAAACGAAGCAAATGAATGGAGGTAATTACTTATGGCTTTGATTTCCAAGATGAACCGGTGCGCCGTCTGCGGCAGCAGCTCTGTGGTCTATAACGAGGAGGCCCGCACCTACCACTGCGCGTCCTGCGGCAGCGACTGCGCCCACACCATGCCCGCCGCCGATCTGGCCCTCATCAACCGCATCGCCGCTTTGGGCGACCTGAAGGGCGAGATGCCGGAGCTGCGTAAGCGCTATCCCCATCTGGACATGACCACCTGGACGCGGGAAAACCGTGTGCAGGCCTGACCCCGATACCATTTCTTTTCCATACTACCCCTCTACAAGAAGGAAGCCCCGGCCGTCGGCCGGGGCTTCCTTCTTTATCTCATTCCTGTCATTACAGATCATGCACCCGCAGGGCGCGGATGGCGTTCAGCACCGCCAGCACCATCACGCCCACGTCCGCGAAGATGGCGGCCCACATATCCGCCGCGCCCACGGCCACCAGGGCCAGGCACGCGAACTTCACCGCCAGCGCGAACACGATGTTCTGATACACGATGCCGATGCACTTGCGGGAAATTTTGATGGCCTTGCTGATCTTGGCAGGGTCGTCGTCCATCAGCACGATGTCGGCGGCCTCGATGGCGGCGTCAGACCCCATCGCGCCCATGGCGATGCCGATGTCAGCCCGGCCCAGCACCGGCGCGTCGTTGATGCCGTCGCCCACGAAGGCCAGCTTGTCCCGGCCCTTCTGCTGCGCCAGCAGCGCCTCCACCTGGGCCACCTTGTCGCCGGGGAGCAGCTCGCTGTGGACCTCGTCCACGCCCAGCTCCGCCGCCACGGCCTCCGCCACCTTTTTGGCGTCGCCGGTAAGCATAACGGTCCTGCTCACCCCGGCCTTATGCAGCTGCGCCAGCGCCTCCTTAGCGTGGGGCTTCACCACGTCGGAGATGACGATATGGCCGGCGTACTGCCCGTCCACCGCCATGTGGATGATCGTGCCCACGCTGTGGCAGTCGTGGTACGGGATGTTCAGCTGGGTCATCAGCTTGCTGTTGCCTGCCGCCACCGTATGTCCGTCCACACAGGCGGTGACGCCGTGGCCGCTGATCTCCTGAATATCGGTGACGCGGCTGCGGTCGATGGCCTTGCCGTAGGCGCGCTGCAAGCTCCTGCTGATGGGGTGGGACGACACGCACTCCGCCAGCGCCGCGTACTCCAGCAGCTTGCGCTCGTCCATGTCGCTGTGATGGACGGCGGTGACCTCAAACACGCCCTTCGTCAGCGTGCCGGTCTTGTCGAACACCACGGTTTTCACCTGGGACAGCGTCTCCAGATAGTTAGACCCCTTGATGAGCACGCCCTCCTTGCTGGCGCCGCCGATACCGGCGAAGAAGCTCAGGGGGATGCTGACCACCAGCGCGCAGGGGCAGCTGGTGACCAAAAACGTCAGCGCACGGTAGACCCACTGCTCCCACTGGCCGTCCATGCCGCCGATCAGCCGGATCACCGGGGGCAGCACCGCCAGCGCCAGGGCGCTATAGCACACGGCGGGGGTGTAGACGCGGGCGAACTTGGCGATGAAGTCCTCGCTGCGGGACTTGCGGGAGCTGGAGTTCTCCACCAGCTCCAGGATCTTGGACACGGTGGACTCGCCGAACGCCTTGGTGGTGCGGATCTTCAGAAGGCCGGTCATGTTGATGCAGCCGCTGATGATCTCGTCCCCCTCGCAGGCGTCCCGGGGCAAGCTCTCGCCGGTGAGGGCGCTGGTGTTCAGGGTGGAGCTGCCCTCCACCACCACGCCGTCGATGGGGACCTTCTCCCCGGGCTGGACCACGATGACCGTGCCCACGGCCACCTCGTCCGGATCGACCTGCACCAGCTGGCCGTCCCGCTCCACGTTGGCGTAGTCCGGGCGGATGTCCATCAATGCGCTGATGTTCTTCCGGCTCTTGCCCACGGCGTAGCTCTGGAACAGCTCGCCGATCTGATAGAACAGCATGACGGCGATGGCCTCGTTGTAGTCGCCGCTCTTCTCATAGATGGCCAGCGCAAACGCGCCCACGGTGGCCACGGCCATCAGAAAGTTCTCGTCGAACACCCGGCCGTTCAGGATACCCTGCCCCGCCTTTTTCAGGATGTCATAGCCAATGACCAGGTACGCCGCCAGATACAGCGCCAGCCGCAGCCAGCCCATCACCGGCAGGAAGTACAGCGCCGCCAGCATGACGGCGGTGATCAGGATGCGCGAGAGCATCTTTTTCTGTTTCTTCGTCATAGTCCCGCTCCTTTCCTCGATGGGAGAAAACGCGCCCTGCACCGATGCAGGGCGCGGCTGAATATGTCTTACAGCTCGATCTCGCAGTCAGGCTCGACCTTCTTGCAGGCCTTCAGAACGGCCTTCATGGTGGCCTTCACGTCCGCACCCTCGGCAAATTCCACGATCATCTTCTGGGTCATGAAGTTCACCACGGCGGAAGCCACGCCCTCGGTCTTGCCCGCGGCTTCCTCCATCAGGTTGGCGCAGTTGGCGCAGTCCACTTCGATGTTGTACGTCTTTTTCATAGGTATGCTCCTCTCCGTGCCGGTAATTTTACCATTAAGCACTTGTTTAATCATCATGGCCGTAGTATACTGTCCCTGCGCCCAAAAGTCAACAGCTTCGCCCCACTCTCTGCCAAAGGGGCGAAAAGCATTTCCGTTCGGGCGAAAAGGGAGGATACCGACATGGATGACCGTCAGCTGCCCCACTACCACGGCGAAGAGCCCACCCATACCGACGTGATCCGCCAGCTGCTGGACAGGGCGGACACGTTCCAGCGTCTGGCGGACATTTTCCGCCAGCTGGGCGACGCCAACCGCATCCGCATCTTCTGGCTGCTGTGCCATTGCGAGGAGTGCGTGGTGAACATCGCCGCCATGATGGATATGTCCAGCCCCGCCGTGTCCCACCACCTGCGGACGCTGCGCAGCAGCGGCCTGCTGGTCACGCGGCGGGACGGCAAGGAGGTGTACTACCACGCCGCCGACACCGCCCAGGCACGGCTGCTCCACGAGATGGTCGAGCAGGTCATGGACGTGGCCTGTCCCCAGTGGCGCTCCCAGGCGGAGCAGGTGCAGCTCATCCGGGAGATACACGACTACCTGACGGAGCATATGGACCGGCGCATCACCATTGACGAGCTGGCCCACCTGTACCCCATCAACCCCACCACACTGAAAGAGGTGTTCAAATCGGTGTATGGCACGTCCATCGCCGCCCACCTGAAGGAGCACCGGCTGGAAAAGGCATCCCAGCTGCTGCGGGAGACGGGCCTGAGCGTGGCGGAGATCGCCCGTCAGGTGGGCTACGAGAGCCAAAGCAAGTTCACCGCCGCCTTCAAGGAGCAGTACGGCCTTCTCCCCACCGCCTACCGCAGGACCTGACCCTCCGCAGGCGCGCCCAAAAAAACACCAGGACCTCCGGCCACGCCGGAGGTCCTGTCCTCAGTTCTCATATAATATATCCCGGGCCACCGGCTGGTAAAACAGCTTCTCCGCCTCGTCAAAGTCCCGGGTACGTCCCAGTATCCACATCAGCTTGGCCACCGCCGCCTCCGTGGTCATGTCGTATGCCTCCAGCAGCCGCAGCGTGCTTTTCAGCCGCCCGCCCACATGGTACACCGTCAGGTCGCTGCCCTCGTTGGGCACCTGGGTGGTCATGACCACGATCTTGCCCCGTTCCACGCCCCGGCGGATGATGTCGTAATAGCTGTCGTCCCCCTCGTATTCCGGCAGGCCGCCTACGCCGAAGGACTCGATGACCAGCCCGTCATACCGCTCCAGCATGAATTCCAGCACCGCCGCCGGCGTGCCGGGGATCAGCTTCAGCAGCCCCACATTATCGTCCAGCGTGTCGTAGAACAGCGGCCGGGGATAGCAGGCGCACCGCATATACTGCAACAGATGCTCGTCCTGCATCACCGCCAGATCGGGATAGTTGACGCTGGAAAACGCCTGAAAGCTCTTGGAGCAGGTCTTCCGCGCCCGCGTGCCCAGGATGACTTTGCCGTTGAACACGATCTGCACGCCGCCGCAGCCCCGGCAGGCGTATAAGAACGCGTCTGTCAGGTTGCGCTTGGAGTCCGTGCCGTCGAACCATATGGGCTTCTGCGCCCCGGTGAGGATAATGGGCTTGGGACTGCCCTGGATAAGATAGCTCAGCGCCGCGGCAGTGTAGGCCATGGTGTCCGTGCCGTGGGAGATGACGAACCCGTCGTAGTCGTCGTACCTCTCCCGTATGGTCTGCGCCGCGCCCAGCCAGTGGGCCGGGCGGATATTGGTGCTGTCCAGGCTGTACAGCTGGATACAGTCCACGTGGCACAGCTCCCCGATGCGGGGCACGAAGGACAGCAGCTGCGCGCTGTTCAGCTCCGGCGTCAGCCCGGAGGGCGACATCTCGCTGGCGATAGTGCCGCCTGTGCCGATCATCAGAATACGCTTCACGTCATACCTCCCTGTTGTCCATGGCGGCCACGCCGAACCGTGCGGCCAGCTCGATGCGCCGGCGCGTCTCGTCGTCCCCGCCGTCGTATTCCCGCCGCAGCTCCTGCAAAAAGAGTCCCCTTAGTGTGTCCTCGCCGCACTTGTCCCATACCTCCCGGCGCACGGTGGTCTCATCCCGCAGCTGCAGGGCGAAAAAACGCCCCTCCAGCGACTGCTGCAGCAGCGGCAGCCGCACCGGCTCCTCCGGCGTTCCCACCAGCCGCAGCCGGCATATATCCTCCGCCGTGTCCTGGGGCAGCAGCCGCTCCACGGCGGCCAGCGGATCGCCGTCGGAGACATCCGCCTCCCAGAGGCGGTAGCGGCGGCGGGCGAAGGCCACGAACCGCAGCTCCGCCGTTCCCGGCCCGACATCGCCGTACAGGAAGCCCTTGTCTCCCAGCTCGTCAAAGCCCCGACCCTCCGGACAGCCGCAGTAGCCGTAGGCCACCCGGCCCGCCCGCACCACGCCGGTGCAGCCGTGCACATGGCCCAGCGCCAGATAATCCAGTCCGCTGGCGGCGATGGATGCCGTGGTCAGCGGACGGTAGCGGCTGCCGCCTCCGGTGACGTCGCCGTGGAGCAGGCCGATGTGGACCAGCCCGTCCTCCGGAGCGGCGAATCCCGCCAGCACATGGTCCTCCGGCTGCTCAGCGGCGGTAAAGGCCGCGCCGTATACGGTGCAGCCCAGCTCCGGAAACGTGACGGCCTGCATCCGGTCCTCCGTAAAGATATGCACATTGTCGGGCCACAGCGTCCGGGCATACGGTCCGTCCGCCGTGTAGGGGTCGTGGTTGCCGGGGGCGATGACCACCCTGCCCCGGAAGGCGCCCAGCGCCCGGGCCAGCAGCGGCGCGGTGTCGCCCCGCAGCTCGCCGCCGTCGAACAGATCTCCCGCCAGCAGCAGAAGCTGCACCCCGTGGTCGTTGGCCCACTCCACCAGCCGCTCCGGGCTGCGGCGGCTCTCCGCCCGGCGCTGCCGGGCCTGCTCCGCTGTCAGCGCGCCGAAGGCGCTGTCCAGATGGAAGTCCGCCGCGTGCAGTACCCGCACCACGTCAGGCCTCCTCCGGCTGCCAGCCCTTGCACACGTCCACCCACTGGACGAAGTTCTTGCCGCAGCAGCGCTCCAGCTCGTCGCAGGTCAGCTCAATGGCGCTGGCGGCGCTGCCCACAGCGGGGAACACGGTGTCAAACCGCTTCAGCGACACGTCCAGATACGTTTTCACATCGTCGGGCAGGGCAAAGGGACACACACCGCCCACAGCGTGGCCGATGCGCTCCACCGCCTCCTCGTGGGTGAGCATCTTGGCCTTCGTGCCGAAGAAATGCTTGTACTTGCTGTTGTCCACCTTGGCATCTCCGGCGGCCACGATGAGGATGGGAGCTTCCCCGATCTTGAAGCTCAGGGTCTTGGCGATCCGCGCGCCCTCCACGCCCACGGCCATAGCCGCCAGCTCCACCGTGGCGCTGGACACCTCAAACTCCCGCATACGGTCGGCCACGCCGTAGGGTTTCAAGTATTCTCTCACTTTTTCCACTGACATAGGTATATTTTTCACTCCTGTATTCAAGTTTATTAAAGATTTTTCCAGTCCGTTTTTTATTGATTTATGGTTATTTAATCTCTATTCTATCCACTTTTTCGCACAATCCCGTGTCGCTGTTCAGGGTAAACACGCATCCCTGGGCGGTACACGGCCCTTCCGCCGCCCGGTAGCGGCCCGGCAGCCCGCCCAGGAAAAACTCCATGGACTGGGCTGGCTCAACGCCCAGCACCGACTCGTCCGGCCCTGTCATCCCAAGGTCTGTCACGTAGCCCGTTCCCTTTTTGAACACCCGCATATCCGCGGTGGGCACATGGGTGTGCGTGCCCCACAGAGCCGACACCCGACCATCTAAATAATAGGCCAGCGCCAGCTTTTCGCTGGTGGCCTGTGCGTGAAATTCCACCAGCGTAAATGTGGCCTTCTCCTCTGTTTTCAGCAGCTTGTCCGCCGTAAAAAACGGATTATCCGCGTTGAAATCCAGAACACAGCGTCCGATAAGCGGAAAAATCGCAACGGAAACCGCCCCTAAATCCACCCGCAGATACCCGTGTCCCGGGGCGCGGCCCGTGAAGTTGGCAGGCCGCAGAATATACGCCTCATCGTCTAAATAGGACGCGATCTGAGGCTTGCCGAAGGTGTGGTTGCCCAGGGTGATCACGTCCGCCCCGGCGGCAAACAGCGCCTGCGCCTGATCCCGCGTCAGACCGCTGCCGGAGATGTTCTCCCCGTTGACCACGGTGAAATCGATACCCTGCTCCCGCTTGAAAGCCCGGAGCTTCTTCTCCAACAGTGTCAAGCCTGTCTCGCTGGCCACGTCGCCCAGCGCCAATACTTTGAACTCCGTAAAACACGCCTCCTTTGCATTTTCAGCTCATTTTTGCAACTTTTTCACTCGTTCCAACCAATAATTTTTGTCAGCTGGCGGTTGGTATAATAGTACGCCGACGCGGGGAAATTCCGCAGATCCGCCGTGTTGGAGCACAGCAGATAGTCGATGGGCAGGCCGTTTTCATCCCGAATCACGTCCAGAATGACGGTGGTGTGGTTGGCCGGCTCATCCACGCCCATGGTGATGATGTCGCCGGTCTCGCCGCTGAAATAGGGTGCGTTGACCACCGCCGCCAGGCCGTGCTCCCGCTCCGCCGCGGCGTAGTCCAAGAACCAGCCCACATTGACCCAGGGCAGAGTGGTGCTGTGCTGGCTGAACCAGTACCAGCCCGTCTCATAGCCGCCATCGGTGTCCATGGGGATGCCGCCGGCCAGCAGCACCTGCGAGCCGAAGTTCATGCAGTTGCCGCCGTAGTCATCATAGGCCATAAAGCCGGGATTGCGCCGTCCCACATAGGCCAGCATATACGCCCGGGCGGCCTGACGGTCATAGGGATGGTCGGCGGTGACGGCGACGGTCAGCCCCTCCCGGGGCAGGTCGCGGCGGGCCTCGATGTAGTCGGTGATGGCGGGGAAATGGTTGTCCTGCCGGGTAGTGCGGTCATAGTCCGCGCTGTAATAGGCGTTGTCGTCGGACACGTGGGAGACGATGCGCCAGCGATCGCCGCCAACGCTGCGGAGCGTAAACGTATGCTTGATGCCGAACTGCTCAGAGGGAATACCGTCCAGCCCGGCGAAGTAGACCACGTTGCTCTCCTTCAGCACCACATCCACGTCGCCTTCCGTCTCCGGAGACGGCTCGAGGGACGTACAGCGCAGAGAGTAGCTATAGGAGGTCATAGTCAGGTCGATGGGCGACAGGCGGCGAATGATGCACAGGTCGTGCCAGATAGTCTTGTGGTACACCGTCTCGTCCACAGTGGTGAACAGATCGGAGGGGTCAATGACCTCCAGCGCGGAGATAGACTGATAATAGCAGTCCATGAAATCCAAAAGCAGCAGCTCCTGTCCCACGGTCATGCCCTTATCCGCCGCGCCGCTGATGCGCTCAAAGGAGGCGCTGACAGGGGTGGGGTCGCTGCCCCACACCGCACCGTGGCTGCGCTGCCACGTCTTTGTCTCCGGTACGTCGGCGGTAAGATGCTGCTCCTGCTGCTCCTGCTGCTCCGTCTGTCCCGGCCCCTCCAAAAGATCGGTGTTCTCCTTTTCCAGTGCGGCGCAGGCGGTCAGTGTCAGGAGCAGGGCCAAAAGCAAGGCGGTAGCCAACACACGTTTCATACTATATCCTCCCCAAAAGCGCGGTGTTTTTCTTTCCTCTTCGCGGTTATTATAGCAGAACAAAACCCGGTGTGCAACGCACACCGGGCTTTCCGAACAGGGAATTTTTACTTGGCGTACTCCACGACCTTCGTCTCCCGCAGGACGTGGACCTTGATCTGGCCGGGGTATTCCAGCTCACTCTCGATACGCTTGGCCAGCTCCCGGGCCAGGATGACCATCTCGTCCTCGCTGACCTGCTCGGGCTTGACCATGACGCGAACCTCGCGGCCGGCCTGAATGGCATAGCTCTTCTCCACGCCGGGATACGAGCCGGTGATCTCCTCCAGCTTCTGCAGACGCTTGATGTAGTTCTCCAGGTTTTCACGGCGCGCGCCGGGGCGGGCCGCGGAAATGGCATCCGCCGCCTGCACCAGGCAGGCCACCAGCGTCTTGCACTCCACGTCACCGTGGTGAGCCTGGATGGCGTGGATGATGTCCTCTTTTTCGCGGTACTTGCGGGCGTATTCCACGCCCAGCGCCACGTGGGTGCCCTCGAACTCGTGATCCAACGCCTTGCCGATGTCGTGGAGCAGACCGGCGCGCTTGGCGGCGTTCACATCAGCGCCCAGCTCGGCGGCCATCATGCCGGCGATATGGGACACCTCGATGGAGTGCTGCAGCACGTTCTGGCCGTAGCTGGTGCGGTAATGCAGCTTGCCCAGCAGCTTCTGCAGCTCCGGGTGCAGTCCGCGGACACCGGTCTCCAGCACGGCGCGCTCGCCCTCGGCGCGGATAACGCCGTCCACCTCGCGGCGGGCCTTCTCCACCATCTCCTCGATGTGGGTGGGGTGGATGCGCCCGTCGGCGATGAGCTTCTCCAGCGCCAGCCGGGCGACCTCCCGGCGCACCGGCTCGAAGCAGGACACGGTGATGGCCTCGGGGGTGTCGTCGATGATAAGATCCGCGCCGGTCAGTGTTTCCAGTGTGCGGATGTTGCGGCCCTCGCGGCCGATGATGCGGCCCTTCATCTCATCGTTGGGCAGGGGCACGACGCTGACGGTGATCTCCGCCACGTGGTCAGCGGCGCAGCGCTGGATAGCGGTGGCCACGATCTCGCGGGCGCGCTGGTCGGCCTCGTCCTTGGCCCGGGCCTCGATCTCCTTGATCTTCAGCGCCGTCTCGTGGGTCACCTCGGACTCCACCTGGGCGATGAGGTAATCCTTGGCCTGGTCCGCCGTGAAGCCGGAGATGCGCTCCAGCATTTCCGTCTGGCTGCGCTTGATGAGCTTGATCTCCTCCTGCTCCTTGTCCATGGCGGCGTGCTTCTGGGCCAGGGCCTCTTCCTTCTTTTCGATCATCTCGGTCTTGTGATCGAGATTTTCCTCCTTCTGCTGCAGACGGCGTTCCTGCTTCTGCTGCTCGGCGCGGCGTTCCTTGACTTCCTTCTCGTATTCGCTGCGGTTTTTCAAAATCTCTTCTTTTGCTTCAAGAAGTGCCTCTCTTTTCTTGTTTTCAGAGCTTTTAATGGCCTCGTTGATGATGCGCGTGGCTTCTTCCTCCGCGCTGGAGATTTCTTTTTCCGCTACGCCCTTGCGGTAGCGAATGCCGAGGAGGAAAAAGACCACCGCCGCCACCAGGAACGCGGCAGCTGCCACGATCCAGCCTGTTACGGTCATAGTGCATTCCTCCTATGTTGTGTTGTTGCTCGGGTGATCGCGCAAAATATTGCGTCAGATATAACCGGCGGGAGGTTATGATCCTACCGATAATAATCCTTACTAATATTAAACACAATGTCACCCGCTGTCAAGGGCAAATAGGAAATTTCGTCCCGGTTTTTTGCGGAATGGAAAATTTGGTGGAGCGGCAAGCTGCTGCAACGAAGTATCAACGCAAAAGCCCCGCCGTCAGGCGATATAGTCCGCGAAGGCGTAGCCCAACAGCCCATTGTACCCCACAGTGTACCATTCCTGATAGCGGCCGTAGACCGTCACCGGCGCGCCGTCGGGCATGGCCGCCGCCACAGCGCCGTTCAGTGCCGGGGCGGTCCGTAGGTTCAGCGGTCCGCCCTGGGTCCGGACCGTGCCCCGCCAGGGCGTCAGGGGCACGACAAAGGGCAGCCCGAAATACTCCGTCAGCGACAGCACCAGATTGGCGGCAATGGCCTCTAAATTGTTCTCCACCCACAGGGCGTCGGCGGTGTTGTCGTGGTAGCCCAGCTCCAGCAGCACGGAGGGCATATAGGGCTGGCGCACCTCTCCCAGCGCGGTGGTGGCGCTGGCATAGACCTTGTCAGGCAGAGGGTAGACATCCTTCAGGTTTCTCACGAAGATGCCGGCAGCCCGCTTGCCGTTGGCGCTGCCGGGGTAGTAGAAGGCGATGATGCCCCGGACCGTACCCTCCCGGCTGCCGTCGGCGCTGGCATTGGAGTGGAGGGCCAGGTAGAAGTCGTAGCTGCCGCTGTTGGCCTGGCGGATGGAGCTGGCGGCGGTCATGTCCGGGGTGTTGCGGGTGAAGCGGATGGTATTGGCCAGCAGGTAGGGCTCCATGGCATCGGCCAGCAGGTTCATGAAATACTCCTCGCTGCCCGCGCCGGTGATATAGGGATTGTACTCCTGGGTGGAGGGACTGAGGTAGATCCGCGGCATGGTGTGTTCCCCTTTCTTATGATCTCTCTACATTTATATGGAAATGCGGGAAAAGATGTGCTATGATGGGCGGGAATACGAGAAAGGAAGTATACGCCATGAAAGCTGTCCGACCCTATGCCAAGATCACCGTAACGCCCAAGGGGGAGCGTGCCCTGACCGGCGGACATCCCTGGGTCTATGAGGGAGAGGTGGTGTCCATCGAGGGCGCGGCGGAGGACGGCGGACTGGCGGACGTGGTGAGCCAAAGGGGCAGCTGGCTGGGCTGCGGGTTCTACAACAGCCGGAGCAAGATACGGGTGCGGCTGGTGAGCCGCAACGCCAACGATGATTTCAGCGACGATTTTTGGGCGCGGCGGCTGCGCTACGCCTGGGAGTACCGCAAGACGGTGATGGGCGAGACGGACAGCCGGTGCTGCCGCGTCATCTTCGGCGAGGCGGACTTCTTCCCGGGGCTGACGGTGGATCGGTTCGGGGATGTGCTGGTGGCGCAGGTGCTGAGTTTGGGCGTGGAGCGCATCAAGCACCGGCTGTTCCCGCTGCTGGTGGATATTCTGCGGCAGGATGGGCAGGACATCCGGGGCGTGTATGAGCGCAACGATGTGGCCATACGGGAGCTGGAGGGCATGGAGCAGGGCAAGGGGTGGTATTCCCTGCCCGGCGAGGCTGTGCCGGAGCGCACCACGGCGGACATCACGGAAAACGGCATCACGTACACGGTGGACTTTGAAAACGGGCAGAAGACCGGGTTCTTTTTGGATCAGAAGTACAACCGGCTGGCGGTGGCCAGGCTGGCCAAGGGCCGGACGGTGCTGGACTGCTTCACCCACACCGGGTCGTTCGCCCTGAACGCCGCCAGGGGCGGGGCGAAGCACGTGACCGCCGTGGACGTGTCGGAGTTTGCGGTGCAGTGCGCGGCGGAGAACGCACGGCGCAACGGACTGGATGGGGTAATGGACTGCGTGGCGGCCAACGTGTTCGACCTGCTGCCCCAGCTGGAAAAGCAGCCGAAGAAGTACGACTTTATCATTCTCGATCCGCCGGCCTTTACCAAGAGCCGGAAAACGGTGCACAGCGCCATGACCGGGTACAAGGAGATCAACTACCGAGCCATGAAGCTGCTGCCCCGGGGTGGGTATCTGGCCACGTGCTCGTGCAGCCACTTCGCCACGGAGGAGCTGTTCGTGAAGATGCTCCGCAGTGCCGCACGGGATGCCGGGGTGCAGCTGCGGCAGATCGAGGCGCGGCAGCAGTGCGCCGACCACCCCATCCTGTGGGGCGTGGAGGAGACGAACTATCTGAAATTCTTCCTTTTCCAGGTGGTGTAAAAGGGTTTGTGTTGCCACGGGGAGAATTGTGTGGTATTCTGAGATTTACGGAAGAAAAGGAGGCGGGGATATGACCGTGGGGCAGAAGCGGCTGTTCCTGCTGGACATGGACGGCACGCTGTACGTGGACGAGCGGCTGTTCGACAAAGTGCCGGAGTTTTTGGCCCGCGTCCGGGAAAGCGGCGGGCGGTATCTGTTTTTGACCAACAACTCCTCACGAGGCGTGGAGGGGTACATAGAGAAGCTGGAGCGGCTGGGCATCGCCACCGGGCCGGAGGACTATCTGACCTCGGTGGACGCCGCCATCGACCTGCTGCGGCGGGAGTATCCGGGGCAGAAGTGCTACGCGGCGGGAACGGAGTCGTTCCGGCAGCAGCTGGAGAGTGCGGGCATCCCGGTGACGACACGGGTGGAGGAGGATGTGGACATCCTGCTCAGCGGCTTTGACCGGGAGCTGACGTTTCAGAAGCTGGAGGACAGCTGCATCCTGCTGAACCGGGGCGTGACGTGGCTGGCCACCAACCCGGACTGGGTGTGCCCCACGTGGTACGGCGCTGTGCCGGACTGCGGCAGCGTGTGCCAGATGCTGACCAACGCCACCGGGCGAGAGCCCATATTCATCGGCAAGCCCCAGCCCGCCATGGCGGAGCTGGCCATGCGCCGGACGGGCTTTGGCCGGGAGGAGACGGTGCTTATCGGCGACCGGGTGTATACGGACATCGCCTGCGCCGTCAACGCCGGCATCGACAGCATACTGGTGCTGTCCGGCGAGGGAACGCGGGAGGACACGGAGAAATTCGGCGTCCGGCCCACGTGGATATATGACGATATTGCCGCGGTGTACCGCGAGATGGAGGAAACGCCATGAAGCTGAGTTACAAGCGCACCATACTGGTGGGGTTTGCCTTTTTCCTGATCTGTGCCTTTTGGCAGGCCTATGACAACACCATCCCCCTGATCCTGACCAACAAGTTCGGCATGAGTCAGACCTGGTCCGGCGCGATCATGGCGCTGGACAATGTGCTGGCGCTGTTCCTGCTGCCGCTGTTCGGCCATCTGTCCGACAAGTGTACCCATCCCCGGGGGCGGCGGACGCCGTTCATCGTGGTAGGCACGCTGCTGGCGGCGGTGGCGCTCATCGCTCTGTCCTTCGTGGACAACGCCCAGCTGAAGCATCTGGACAAGGTGTCTGCCATCGACGATCCGGCGGCGCTGGCGGAGATCTATCAGGAGCAGAAGGACGCCACGCTGCTGACCCCCGGCGGCGAGAGCTTTATCCTGGGACAGAAAATCACCCAGGAGGAGTTCACCGCTATCCGCAGCCAGATCACCGAGGGTGAAAGTACCGTGACCAATCCGGACTACACCAACTACGTCGTGCCGGCGCGGCAGGCCTGCGCCCACACCATCACCCGGACGCAGCCGGGGACGCTGGTGCTGTTCGTGGCGCTGCTGCTCATCATTCTCGTCTCCATGGCCACGTTCCGCTCCCCGGCGGTGGCGCTGATGCCGGACGTGACGCTGAAGCCGCTGCGCTCCAAGGCCAACGCCGTCATCAACCTGATGGGCAGCGCCGGCGGCATTCTGGTGCTGGCGCTGGGCATGGTGTTCGCCACGTCGTCGGTGCGGAACAGCCTGATGAGCTACACCGGCTATTTCGGCGTGATCGCGGCGTTGATGCTGGCGGCGCTGGTGGTGTTCATGCTCACCGTCCGCGAGCCGGAGTGGGCCGCCGAGATGCAGCAGCAGGCGGTGGCCGCCGGGCTGGAGGAGGCGGAGGAGGCAGCCGCTCCCACGGAGAGCCGCAAGCTGTCCGCCGATGAGGTGAAGAGCCTGCTGCTGATCCTGTTGAGCATCGTGCTGTGGTTCTTCGGCTACAACGCCGTGACCAGCAAATACTCCGTGTACGCCAGCAATATCCTGCACAAGGACTACAACCTGACGCTGATCATCGCCCAGGCGGCGGCCATCATCGCCTATCTGCCGGTGGGCTTCCTCGCCGGGAAGCTCGGACGGAAGAAGACCATCCTCGCCGGTGTGGTGATGCTGACGGTGGCCTTCGGCGTGGCGGGCTTCCTGACGGCGGACAGCCCCACCATGCTGATGAACGCCATGTTTGCCCTGGCGGGCATCGCCTGGGCCACCATCAACGTCAACTCCTTCCCCATGGTGGTGGAGCTGGCCTCCGGCGGCGACGTGGGCAAATACACCGGGTTCTACTACACCGCCTCCATGGCGGCCCAGGTGGCCACGCCCATGGTGTCCGGCCTGCTGATGGATAAATTCGGTATGCACGTCCTGTTCCCCTACGCCGCCGTGTTCACGGCGCTGGCCTTCGTGACCATGCTGTTCGTCAAGCACGGCGACAGCAAGCCCGTGGCTAAGGTGGGGCTGGAGGTGCTGGACGTGGACAACGACTGAAAAGAGGGTTTCCTATGACTTGGCTCATCGTATTGGCCGCCGTGATCGTGGTGGTCTTTCTCCTGTATCTGCTGGCGCTGCGCTGCGAGAAGCGGCGGGGCGAGTGGGACTATTTCAGGAAATGGCGCTATGCCCACCGGGGCTACCATGACAAGCCCCGCATCCCGGAGAACTCCCTCCCCGCGTTCCGCCGGGCCGTGCAGTGCGGCTTCGGCGCGGAGCTGGACGTGCATCTGATGAAGGACGGCCATCTGGCCGTGATCCACGACGCTTCCCTGCGGCGCACCGCCGGGGCGGACGTGGAGATCGAGGATCTGACGGCGGAGGAGCTGAAAAACTACACGCTGGAGGGTACGGAGCACCACATTCCCCTGCTGGAGGAGGTGCTGCCCATCTTCGCCGGGAAAGCGCCCCTGATCATCGAGCTGAAGGCGGAGCGGGGCAACGCCGACGCGCTGGCCGCCGCCGCGTGCGCCCTGCTGGATAAGTACAAGGGCAAATATATGGTGGAATCCTTCGACCCCCGGTGTCTCATGTGGCTGTGGCACAACCGGCCTCAGGTGCTGCGGGGACAGCTGTCGGAGAACTTCCTGCGCCACGGCGACGGGGCGAACCTGCCCGGCGTAGTGCGCTGGGTGCTGAGCAACCTGCTGATGAACAGTTGGACACGGCCCGATTTCGTCGCCTATCGCTTTGAGGATCGGGGCTGCCTGTCCCTGAAGCTGTGCCGGGGCGTGTACCGGGCGCAGGAGGCCAGCTGGACCATCCGCGACAGGGCGGACATGGACGCGGCGGAGGCGGCGGGCTGTCTGGTCATATTTGAATGCTTTGATCCGAGGGGGCTGGACACATGAGAGTGATCACCGGCACGGCGCGAGGCCGTGTGCTGAAGGAGCTGGAGGGGCTGGAGACACGGCCCACCACCGGCAAGGTGAAGGAGAGTATGTTCTCCATCATCCAATTTGACATCGAGGGCCGCCGGGTGCTGGATCTGTTCGCCGGAACGGGACAGCTGGGCATCGAGGCACTGAGCCGGGGTGCGGCGGAATGTGTGTTCGTGGACCGGCGGGCCGACGCGGTGAAGCTGATCCGGGAGAACGTGGCACTGTGCAAGCTGGAGGATCGGGCCAAAATACGGCAGGGCGAGGCGCTGCCCTATCTCCGCAGCGGTGAGAAGTTTGACATCGTGTTTCTCGACCCGCCCTACGCCAGCGGCCTGCTGGCCCAGGCGCTGACGGACATCGCGGCGTTTGACATTTGCCGCGCACATGGTATAATCATAGCGGAGAGCGCCGCGGACACGGTGCTGCCCGCCATGCCGTCACCCTATACGCTGTACAGGGAGTACCGCTACGGCAAGATCAAGCTGACGGTGTATCATCGCGGCGGAAATGAGGATGCAGAATGAATATCGCCATCTACCCCGGCAGCTTCGACCCCATCACCCTGGGGCATCTGGACATCATACGCCGGGCCGCCGCCTGCTTTGACAAGGTATACGTCTGCGTCATGGTCAACTGCGAGAAGAAGCAGCCCATGTTCACACCGGAACGGCGGCTGGAGCTGATCCGCCACAGCGTGGCCCACATCTCCAACGTGGAGGTGGAGAACTGGAGCGGCCTGCTGGCGGACTATGTCCGGGCCAAAAATGCGCATATTCTGGTAAAGGGTGTGCGGAACTGCGCCGACTTCGAGCTGGAAAACCAGATGGCCCGCATCAACCAGGGCGTCTGCCCCGGGCTGGAGACGCTGCTGCTGCCCGCCAGCGCGGAATTTGAGCATTTCAGCTCCACCATGGTGCGGGAGATGATCCGCTACCACCAGCCGTTGGAAAAGTATGTACCGGCGCCGGTCGCCGAAGAATTGATGCGGCAGCGCGGCTGAGCGCTGGCCGGAATAAGAGAAAGGACGGACTGCCCTATGGAAGAAAAGGATGTGCAGAGACTGCTGGATATGCTGTTCGGCATGATCGACGAGGCAAAGAGCGTGGCGTTCAGCTCCGACAAGTGCGTCATCAACCGTGACGAGGCGCTGGACCTGCTGGACGAGATCCGGGCCAAGCTGCCCCTGGAGCTGAAGAAGGCCAAGGAGCTGATCGCGGCCCGCAGCGAATATGTGGCGGGCGCGAAGAAGGAAGTGGAGTCCATGCTGCGCCAGGCAGAGCTGGACGCGCGGACCATCGTGTCCGAGAGCGAGACCATCCAGCTGGCCCGCCAGAAGAGCAGCGAGATCATCCGCCGCGCGGAGGATCGCAGCAAGGAGCTGTACCATGTGGCCAACACCTACACCGAGGACGCCCTGCGCCGCACGGAGGAGGCCATCCAGGCCGCGCTGAGCGAGGTTCAGGAATCCCGCGCCCGCTTCCGCGCCACCAGCCAGGAGCTGATGCAGGAGCAGAGAGCCCAGCTGAACGCCAGCGCCAGTCAGCCCGCCAAGTCCGGCGGCGAGGAGGGCCAGCGGTAAGCGCTGTATCATTTGTTAAAAATAGATAAAATTCTCGTTTGAATTTCTCTACATTCCACAAAAGAATAACATCTTGTGGTTCGCAAAACCGGCAGACACTAAATGTTGTGTCCGCCGGTTTTTTTGCGTCATCCATCTCGAACATGCGTTTTGTAAAGTGGGAAAATTTTCCTGAAATCCCATATTTCAGCGGGGTTTCGCCGTTTCTGCGGGCACAATTTCTCCTTGCAAATCCGGGCCGGATTATGTATACTAACCTCGTAAGTGGTGAATTGTGGGGGTAGTGCCCCTATTTATGGGGCGTAAGCCCACGGTTTATCCCATACTGCACGAAAGGAGGCGGCCCTATGACCGGACAATACGCACACAATATCGACGCCAAGGGCCGCCTGTTCATCCCCGCCGCCCTGCGCCGGGAGCTGGGGCAGACGTTCCATGTCACCGTGGGGCAGGACCACTGCCTGTCCGTGTTCTCTGACGAGAGCTGGGCCGCCTTCATGGACAAGCTGAAGGAGCTGTCCTACAACGAGGTGAAGAAGCTCCGTGCGCTGTTTGCCTACGCCGCGGACTGCGAGCCCGATCCTCAGGGGCGTATCCTGCTGCCCGCCAAGCTGCGGGAGTACGCAGGGCTGACCAAGGAGGTCGTTGTGGTGGGCAGCTTCGACCGGGTGGAGATCTGGAACGCCCAGCGGTGGGCCGAGATTGAGAACGAGGCGTTCTCCTCCGGCGCACTGGAGGAGGCCATGGCGGAGATGGGCCTGTGATGCACGAGGAAAAGGATTACGGCCATGTGCCGGTGCTGCTGCATGAATGTCTGGACGCGCTGGCCCTGCGGCCTGACGGCGTATACGTGGACGGCACGCTGGGCCGAGCCGGCCACTCCCTGGAAATTGCCAAGCGACTGACCACCGGCCATCTCATCGGCATCGACCGGGACGAGACGGCCATCACCGCCGCGAAGGAGCGGCTGGCGGACTATATGGACCGGGTAACGCTGGTACACAGCAACTTTGACCGGGTGGGCGAGATATTGGACGAGCTGGGACTGGACGGCGCGGATGGGATGCTGTTCGACCTGGGCGTGTCCTCCCCCCAGCTGGACGAGGCGGAGCGTGGCTTTTCCTATATGCAGGACGCGCCGCTTGATATGCGGATGGACCGCAGCGCACCGCTGACGGCCCGGGACGTGATCAACGACTGGTCCTACGAGGAGCTGCGGCGCATCTTATACGAATACGGCGAGGAGCGGTACGCGCCGGTCATCGCCAAGCATATCTGCCGGGCGCGGGAACAGGCACCCATCGAGCGCACGGGAGAGCTGGTGGACATCATCAAGTCCGCCATGCCGCCCCAGGCGCTGCGGGAAAAGCAGCACCCGGCCAAGCGCAGCTTTCAGGCGCTGCGCATCGCCGTCAACGGCGAGCTGGACGCGCTGCCGCCCATGCTGGAGGCCGCCGTGTCCCACCTGCACACCGGCGGACGGCTGGCGGTGATCTCCTTCCACTCTCTGGAGGACCGCATCATCAAGAAGTCCTTGCAGGATATGGCCACCGGCTGTACCTGCCCGCCCAATTTCCCCGTGTGTGTATGCGGCAAGAAGCCCCGCATACGGCTGGTGAGCCGCAAGCCCATCGTGGCCGGCGAGGCGGAGCTGGAGCGCAACCCCCGCTCCCGCAGCGCCAAGCTCCGCGTGGCGGAAAAAGTGTAAAAACAAACTACCGGCGAAAGAGAACCGCCGCCTGCGGCGTGTTATTTTTCGCCGCAGACGAGGTGCAGACTCGCAGGAATAATTCGTTTATTTCAAGGGGCTGCAACGAAGTATCGGTGGAAAAGAACCGCCGCCTGCGGCGTGTTATTTTTCGCCGCAGACGAGGCGCAGACACGCAGGAATAATTCGTTTATTTCAAGGGGCTGCAACGAAGTATCGGCGGAAAAGAACCGCCGCAGGGAAGGAAGTGACCGCGTCATGGCCAGTGATTATACCCGCAGAAACGCCGTTTACGGCAGCCTTGCATACGATCTGGACGCCCTGGCGCGGGAACGCCAGCTGGACGACGCGGGGAAGCTGCCCCAGCGTCCCCGTCCCCAGACGCAGCAGGAGGTCCAGCCCGTCCGCCGGCAGAAAACGGCGGCCAGAGCCGCCGTGCAGCTGTCCCCCACCGTGCTCATCGGCACGGTGATCGTGATGGCCATGGTGGTGGCGCTGATGCTGTGCTATGTAAAGCTGACGGGTATTTCCGACAACGTATCCACCATCAAGCGGCAGATCTCCGCGCTGGAGGACGAGCATATCGCGCTGCTGACGGAGTATGAAAAGACCTTCGACCTGGCCACCGTAAAATCGGTGGCGGAGGCCGCGGGCATGAGCAAGCCCACCAGCGGGCAGATCGTCTACATCGACCTGTCCGGCTCGGATACGGCGGAGGTATATGCCGCCGGGGGCAGCGCGGCGCTGAGCGGGCTCACCGACAAGGTGTCTCAGGCCTGGGCATACGCGGTGGAATATTTCCGCTGAGGCGCGCTTATAGTATGAAACGGCAGGGAGTAAGAAGGTGACTTCTTGCTCCTTGCTTGGTCTTGAAGCCGGGGCATTCGGGGAACGCGGACAGGCGCGGGAGGGTGAAAACGTGGCAGGAAGTAGCAGCCAAAACAGAAAAAACGAGAGCATCCGCCGGGCCAACCGGATCATTCAGAGCCGCACCTTCGCGCTGATGCTCATCATGGGCATCCTGATGTTCGTGCTGCTGTTCTTCCGGCTGTACGACCTGCAGATCACCCGGCATGAGGAGCTGCAGGGCAAGGCCGTGAGCCAGCAGACCCGTCGCACGGTGGTCACCGCATCCCGGGGCACGATCTACGACGCCAGCGGCAACATACTGGCCATCTCCGCCAGCGCGGAGACCATCATCCTCTCACCGCTGGAGATCGACCAGGCGGTGAACAGCAAGACGACCCCCGTGTCCTGGACGAAGGACAGCCTGGCCGCCGGACTGGCGGATATTCTGGGCAAGGATGCCGCGTCCATCCGCAAGCGGATGGAGAACACCGAGTCGCAGTATGAGGTCATCCAGCTGCGGGCCGAGGAGGACGTGGCGGCCAGGGTCCGGGCCTATGTGGACGAAAACGACATCGTAGGCGTGCATTTGGTGGCGGACTCCAAGCGCTACTACCCCTACGGCTCGTTGGCCGCCCAGGTCATCGGCTTCGTGGGCACGGACAACACCGGCCTGTACGGGCTGGAGGCCTACTACGAGGAGGAGCTGGAGGGCCAAAGCGGCCTGGTGATCTCCGCCAAGGACAAGGCGGAAAACGATATGCTCTACACCTACGAGCAGTATTTCGCCGCCAAGGACGGCGGCGACCTGACGCTGACGCTGGATGCCACCATCCAGTACTATCTGGAAAAGGGCATGGAGTCCATGCTGGATAAATTCTCCGCCGCCAACGGCGCGGCGGGCGTGGTGCTCAACGCCAAGACCGGCGGCATCATGGCCATGGCCTCCTACCCCAACTACGACCTGAACGATTTCTCCGCGGTGCAGGATAAGACGCTGCTGGAGCGCATTGAGCGCAAGGAGAACACACTGGCGGAGATGCAGCTGCTCCAGTGGCGCAACAAGGCCCTGAACGACACCTACGAGCCGGGCTCGACCTTCAAGATCCTGACGCTGGCGGCGGCGCTGGAGGAGGGCGTGGTGGATAAGACCACCACCGTCAACTGCGGCGGCAGCGTCACCATCTCCGGATACACCATCCACTGCTCCAACAAGAACGGACACGGCCTGCAGACGCTGACCCAGTCCGTGGGGAACTCCTGCAACCCGGCGTTCATCAACTACGGTCTGCGGGTGGGCAACGAGAAATTCTACGAATACATGGAGAGCTTCGGCCTGATGGGCACCACCGGCGTGGACCTGGGCGGCGAGGCGGTGGGCGTGTTCGCCTCCCCCAACAGCTTCACCCAGCTGGACCTGGCGTGCTACGCCTTCGGTCAGAATTTCACCGTCACGCCTTTGGGCCTGATCGCGGCCCAGGCCGCCTGTGTCAACGGCGGCTATCTCCACACGCCCTATTTGGTGGAGCGCATCACCGACAGCGAGGGAAGCGTGGTCTACCGCCATGACGACACCCCGGTGCGGCAGGTCATCAGCGAGGAGACCTCCGCCTCCGTGCGGGAGTGTCTGGAATACGTGGTGTCCAGCGGCACGGGCAAAAACGGCCAGGTGGCGGGCTACCGCATCGGCGGCAAGACCGGCACGGCGGACAAGGGCCAGTCCGGCGACGTGGTGGTTTCGTTCCTGTGCTTCGCGCCGGCGGACGACCCCCAGGTCATCATGCTCATCACCATGGACACCCCCAGCCGCGCCACCGGCGTGTATGTGTCCGGCGGCAACATGGTCGCCCCCACCGCCAGCTCCGTTATGTCGGAGATCCTGCCCTACCTGGGTATTGAGCCCAGCTATTCCGCCGAGGAGCTGCTGGGCATGGACACCACCGTCCCCAACGTCATCGGCATGAGCGTGGACGAGGCCAAGGCCAAGATGAAGGAGCGCGCCCTGAGCTGCCGTGTGGAGGGCGACGGCGACGTGATCACCGACCAGACGCCCGCCGGCGGCGCCATCATCCCCGGCAAGTCCACGGTCATCCTCTACGCCAATGAGAAAAAGCCCACCGAAAAGTGCGTCGTGCCCACGCTGCTGGGCCGCACACCATCGGAGGCCAACACCGTGGCCGTCAATGCCGGGCTGCTGATCCGCTTCTCCGGCACGACGGGCAGCGAGTCCAGCTCCATCCGCGTGCTGAGCCAAAACATCGAGGCGGGCACAGAGGTGGACGCCGGCACGGTCATCACCGTGCAGCTGGGCGATACGTCCGTCACCGACTGAGCAGGAAACGCACGGTTTTCGGCACGAGCCTCCCTTTTCAAACCGGCAAAGCGTGGTAGAATAGCCATAGGCGGCCATTCCGCCGATACTGACTGCAAAGGAGATATGACCATGAAGCTGCGTGAGCTGTTGAACGGCCTTACCATTTTATCCAGCAGTGCCGACCTGGACGCGGACATCCGCGAGGTGCGGTACGACTCCCGCGCGGTGGAGACGGGCGACCTGTTCGTCGCCATCACCGGCGCGGAAACAGACGGACATAAGTATATCCCCATGGCGCGGGAAAAGGGCGCTGCCTGCGTGGTGTGCCAGACCGCGCCGGAGGACGGCACTCCCTACGTGCAGGTGGCGGACAGCCGCCGGGCGCTGGCGGTCATCGGCGCGAACCGCTTTGACCACCCCGCCGACGAGCTGACCATGATCGGCGTGACGGGCACCAGCGGCAAAACCACCTCCACCTACCTCATCAAGAGCATTCTGGAGCAGAAGGCCGGGGCGAAGGTGGGTCTCATCGGCACGATCCAGAACATGATCGGCGACCGGGTGCTCCACACCGAGCGCACCACGCCGGAGTCCTACGAGCTGCAGAAGCTGCTCCGTGAGATGGCCGACGCCGGGTGCAGCCATGTGGTGATGGAGGTATCCTCCCACGCGCTGTGCCTCGACCGGGTGTACGGCATCCGCTACGCTGTGGGCGTTTACACCAACCTGAGCCGCGACCATCTGGACTTCCACCACACCATGGAGGAATACTGCGACGCCAAGGCCATCCTGTTCGACAACTGCGACGTGGGCGTCTACAATGCCGACGACCCGTGGCACGAGCGGCTGCTGCGAAACGCCCAATGCCCCCGCCGGTTCTCCTACGCCGTCCACACCCAGGCGGACCTGACGGCCAAGAACGTGCAGCTCCACCCGGGCAGCGTGGACTTCGACGCGGAGGCCGACACGGAGTGGGCGCAGGTCCATGTGGACACCCCTGCGCTGTTCACTGTATATAACGCGCTGGATGCCATGGCCTGCTGCTGGAATTTGGGCGTGCCGCTGGCGGAATGCGCCGACGCGCTGGCCAAGAGCCACGGCGTCAAGGGGAGGATGGAGATCATTCCCACCCCCGGCAAAAGCTACACCATCCTCAACGACTATTCCCACAAGCCCGACGCACTGGAGAACGTGCTGCAATCCGTCAAGGGCTTTGCCAAGGGCCGCACCGTGGTGCTGTTCGGCTGCGGCGGCGACCGGGATAAGACGAAGCGGCCCGTCATGGGCGCTATCGCCGCCCAGCTGGCGGACTTCGTCATCGTCACCAGCGATAACCCCCGGACGGAGAAGCCGGAGGCCATCATCGCCGACATTTTGGAGGGCATAAAGGACACCGCCACGCCCTACGTCACCATCCCCGACCGGGTAGAGGCCATCCACTACGCCATGGACCACGCCCAGCCGGGCGATGTGATCATTCTGGCGGGCAAGGGCCACGAGGATTATCAGGAAATCAACCACAAGCACTACCCCATGGACGAACGGGTCATTGTGGCAGCGCATCTGAACAAATAAAAGAGCCGCCGCACGGCCTGCGGCGGGAAGGAGCAAGCAATTATGGGATTTATGGAGATCGCGCTGCCGGTGGTCGTCAGCTTCGTCATCACCGTCATTGCGGGCAAGCTGCTGATACCGGCACTGGTGAAGCTGAAAGCAGGCCAGTCCATCAAGGAGATCGGCCCGACGTGGCACATGACGAAGCAGGGCACGCCTACCATGGGCGGTCTGATGTTCATCATCGGCATCGGCCTGACCATCGTGGTGCTGGGCTGGAAAAACATGATGGCGGGCAGCTTTGTCCACCTGTATGTATACCTGTTCGCCCTGGTGTTCGGCGTCATCGGCTATATCGACGACTATCAGAAGGTAAAGCACCACCACAACACCGGGCTGACGGCGCTGCAAAAATTTGTATTGCAGCTGGCCGCCGCCGTGGCGTTCCTGTGCCTGATGCGGTACGAGGGGATGCTCAGCCCCAATCTGTATATCCCCTTCTGGAACACCCATCTGGTGCTGCCCTGGACAGTGTACCTCATCTTCGCCGCCTTCGTCATCGTGGGCACGGTGAACGCCGTGAACATCACCGACGGGCTGGACGGCCTCAGCTCCAGCGTCACCGTGCCGGTGGGCGTGTTCTTCCTGGTCATGGCGGTGGTTTGGCCCGGCTTTCAGCAGCTGGGCGTGTTCTCCGGCGCGCTGGTGGGCGGTCTGCTGGGCTTTTTGGTGTATAACCACTACCCCGCCAAGGCGTTCATGGGCGACACCGGCTCGCTGTTTTTAGGCGGCGCGGTGGCGGCGCTGGCCTTCGCTTACGATATGCCGCTGGTGCTGATTTTGGTGGGCATCGTCTACATCTGCGAAACGCTGTCCGACATCCTCCAGGTGGGCTATTTCAAGCTGACCCACGGCAAGCGCATCTTCAAGATGGCGCCGCTGCACCACCACTTTGAGATGTGCGGCTGGAAGGAGACGAAGATCGTGGCGGTGTTTACCGCCGTCAGCACCCTGTTCTGCGTCATCGCCTATTTTGCCGTGTACCAACGCTTCAGCTTCTGAGCTTCCGCACTATTCTTCAGAAGGGAGGGATACCATGACCCGTGAGGAGCACCAGGCCGCCCGTGCGCGGCAGGCCCGTATGCGGCAGACGGAGCAGAAGCACCGGGAAGCCGCCAAGGGCCAGATGGACCTCCCCTTCCTGATCCTGACGCTGCTGCTGACGGCCATCGGGCTCATCATGCTCTTTTCCGCCAGCTTCCCCCGCGCCTATTACGACACCGGCGACGGCACATACTACTTCAAGCGTCAGGCCTTCTTTGCCGCTGTCGGTCTGGTGGCCATGTTCATGGTGGGCAAGTTCAACTACCAGCGCTGGCGGGGCGCGGCGCGTATTTTAGTAGGCTTCGCGCTGTTTCTGCTGATCCTGGTCATCATCCCCCACAACCCGCTGGCCATCACCTCCAACAACGCCACCCGATGGCTGGGCATCAGGGGCGTGTTCCAGTTCCAGCCCTCGGAGATCGCCAAGCTGGCGGTCATCGTCTACTTCTCCGACACCATCTCCAAAAAGCGGGAGAAAATGCTGACGTGGCGTCAGGGCATCCTGCCCTACCTGGCGCTGCTGGGCGTCATCTCCGTGCTGATGATGTTAGAGCCCCACCTGTCCGGCACAGTGCTCATCGTGGCCACCGGCGCGGTGCTGATGATCGTAGGCGGCATCCATGCGTGGCTGGTGGCGGCAGGTGTCACCGGCGTGGGCGTCATCGGCTTCCTGTTCGTCAAGCTGGCGGAGGCCGGCGTCATCAAATACGGCGCATCCCGCATCGAGATGTGGCACGACCCCTGGCTGGACTACTACGGCAAGGGGTACCAGCTGGCCCAAAGCCTGATCACCATCGGCTCGGGCGGTCTGCTGGGTGTGGGCCTGGGCCGCGGGCGGCAGAAGTTCCTGTACCTGCCGGAGCAGTACAACGATTTCATCTTCTCCGTGGTATGTGAGGAGCTGGGCCTCATCGGCGCGTGCGTCATCATGATCATCTTCTCGCTGCTGATCCTCCGGGGCTTCTGGATCGCCCTCCACGCCCGCGACCGCTTCGGCGCGCTGCTGGTGGTGGGCATCATGACCCACCTGGCCCTGCAAACGTTTTTGAACATCGCCGTGGTGTCCGGCTTCGTCCCCACCACCGGCATCTCCCTCCCCTTCTTCAGCTACGGCGGCACGGCCCTGTGCCTCCAGCTGGTGGAGATGGGTCTGGTCCTCAGCGTATCGCGGCAGATCCCCGCACCCAAAGCGGGTTAGCCGCTAAAATCCGACAACAAGCCGTATTATTCTGCAAATAAATTACAATTCGTATTGAAATATAAGCGTCCGCGCCGCCGCAGACGGCGCAAGGGAGTAACAGCATGAGAGTCATTTTTACCTGCGGTGGTACTGCGGGACACGTCAACCCGGCGCTGGCCCTGGCCGGCTATATGCGGGAGAAAGATCCGGATACCGCGGTCCTGTTCGTGGGAACGCCCACCGGCATGGAGCGGGATCTGGTGACGAAGGCGGGCTACGACTACGCCGCCGTGGAGGTCAGCAGCTTCCGCCGCCGTCTCAACGGCGAGGGCCTGCGCCATAACCTCCACGCCCTGCGGGTGCTGGCCGCCTCCGGCCGCACCGCCCGGGCCATCCTGCGGGACTTCCGGCCCGATCTGGTGGTGGGCACCGGCGGCTACGCCAGCTTCCCCATGGTCAAGGCCGCCGCCAAGGCCCATATCCCCACCGCGGTGCACGAGAGCAACATCATCCCCGGCCTGACCACCAAGATGCTGGAAAACTACGCCGACCTCATCATGGTGGGCTTTGAGGACTGCCGCCGCCACTACCGTCACCCGGAGCGCATCGCCGTCACCGGCACGCCTGTCCGGGGCGACTTCTTCCGCCTGACCAAATCCGGGGCTCGGAAAAAGCTGGGCTTTGACGACGACGCGCCCCTCGTGGTATCCTTTTGGGGCAGCCTGGGCGCCAGCCACATGAACGAGGACACCGTGGCCATGCTGCGGCGGGAGCAGGCGGAGGGCTTCCCCTTCCACCACATCCACGCCGTGGGCAGCGGTGGCTGGGACACCGTCTCCCGCCAGCTGCGCGACCTGGGCCTCACCGGCCAGCCCCGGCTGGACGTGCGCCAGTATATCTACGACATGGACGTGGTCATGGCCGCCGCCGACGTGGTGCTGAGCCGGGCCGGCGCGTCCACCATCAGCGAGCTGACCGCCCTGGGCAAGCCCACGGTCATGGTCCCCTCCCCCTACGTCACCAACAACCACCAGGAGAAGAACGCCCGCCTGCTGGAGCAGCACGGCGGCGCGCTGGTGCTCACCGAGCCGGAATGCTCCGGCGACGCGCTGTACGACGCGGTGTCCTCCATCCTCTCCTCCCCGGAGAAGCAGGCGTCCATGGCCCGCGCCATGAAGGAGCTGGGCATCCCCGACGCCACCCAGCGCATCTACGACGCTGTGACCTCCCTGCTCCGCTGATGCACCCCTGAAGGCCGTCCCCTCATACAATGGCCTGTAAGCCAATATGAGGGGCGGGAGGGGTAATATGAGTCATATCACCATTCGGGGCGGCAGGCCGCTCCGGGGCGAGATCACCGTGCAGGGCGCGAAGAACAGCGTTCTGCCTATCTTGGCCGCCGCGCTGCTGGCCGGGGACACGTGCCGCATACAGGGCTGTCCCCACCTCAGCGACGTGGACTCGGCCTGCGACATCCTGCGGTACTTGGGCTGCCGCGCCCAGTGGGACGGCGGCGACCTGCTGGTAGACAGCACCACGCTGACCCGGTGCGACATCCCCCAGTCGCTGATGCGTCGTATGCGCTCATCGGTGATCTTTCTGGGGGCGATCCTGGCCCGGTGCGGCTGGGCGGAGCTGAGTTATCCCGGCGGCTGCGAGCTTGGTCCGCGGCCTATCGACCTGCACCTGGCGGCGCTCCGCGCCCTGGGCGCGTCCATCGAGGAAAACGGCGGCAAACTGTACTGCCAGGGCCGCCGCCTGACGGGCTGCGAGATCGTCCTGGCCTCGCCCAGCGTGGGCGCCACGGAGAACGCCATGCTGGCCGCCTGCGGCGCGTCGGGCGACACCGTCATCTGCAACGCCGCCCGCGAGCCGGAGATCAGCGACCTGCAAGATTTCCTGTGCGCCATGGGCGCGGAGGTGCGGGGCGCAGGCGGCTCGGTCATCACCGTGTCGCCGGGAAAAGCGCTCCACGGCTGCACCCACCGGGTCATCCCGGACCGCATCGTCACCGCTACATACCTCTGCGCGGCGGCAGCCGCCGGCGGGGACATCACCCTGCTGGGCGCGGACCACCGCCATCTGGCCGCCGTCACCACGGCGCTCCAGCAGGCGGGCTGCCGGCTGGACTGCACGGCGGAGTCCATTCGCCTGACAAGTGAGGGCCGTTTACAGGCCCTGTCCCCCATACGCACCGCGCCCTATCCCGGCTTTCCCACCGACTGCCAGGCCATTTTCATGGCGGCACTGCTGCAAAGCCGGGGCGCAACGGTGTTCGTGGAGAATATGTTCCAGAGCCGCTACCGCCACGTGCCGGAGCTGATCCGCATGGGCGCGGACATCCGTACCGAGAGCCGCGTGGCCGTGGTCTGCGGCGTGGAACAGCTCCACGGGGCGGACACCGTGGCCACCGACCTTCGGGGCGGCGCGGCGCTGGCGGTGGCCGGGCTGGCCGCCCGGGGCGTCACCACCATCCAGGGCGTCCACCACATCCGCCGGGGCTATGAAGACCTCCCCGGCGACCTGGCCGCGCTGGGCGCGGACATCACAGACACCATCGACGCCGCATAGCGGCGATACACCTGAGAGAAAGGGATGAAAAGCATGGCGAGAAAGCGATACAGCCGCCGGCGCAGCAAGGGGCGCTTTGCGTTTCTCTATAAGCTGCTGGCATTTGTGGTCATCTGCACCGCCATTGCCCTGGCCCTGACGCTGTTTTTCCGCATCCGCACCATCCACGTCAGCGGCAACAGCCGCTACGACCGGGACACCATCATCCAGGCCGCCCAGGTCAAGGAGGGCGACAACCTGTTCCTGATGAACAAGTACGACGCCGCGGCCCGCATCCGCAAGGCCCTGCCCTATGTGGAGACGGTGCAGTTCCGCCGCACCCTGCCGGACACACTGTCCATTGTGGTCACGGAGTGCACCTCCCCGGCGGCGGTGATACAGGACGGGCAGGCGTACCTGCTGTGTGACAAGGGCATCATCGTGGACCAGATGTCCCCCGCCGCCGCCAAAAAGCTGCCGCAGGTGATGGGCCTGACGCTGGTCGATCCCGTTGTGGGCAGCGAGGCCGTCGCCGCCGATGACCAGACGCTGGCGCTGGAGCAGCTGCTGGAGCTGCTCCAGGCGCTGGATGACCGGTCGCTGGCCGGGGATGTGCAGTCCATCGACCTGACCGACCCGTCCCAGATCACCCTGCGCTATCTGAACCGCTTCGACGTGTGCTTCCCCCGCAGCACCGACTACGGCTACAAGTTGGATTATCTGCTGGCCGTGGTGGAAAAGCTGGAGGTCAACGAAAAAGGCACGATCAACATGATGCAGGACGGAAAAGCGCGATTTATCCCGGAATAGCGCCGTTCATGGGGAAAGTTTTTCACCAAATTGGATGGGAGGTCTTGACTGACCTCCCATTCCGTTATACAATACAAGATATAGCATTTACACGCAGATAAAGTGTCGTTTTCATACAAATTATGGCAGGAGGAGCAGACATGGCTTTCGGATTGGAAACAGGGCCGGAAAATGTGGTCAACATCAAGGTCGTGGGCGTCGGCGGCGGCGGCAACAACGTGGTTAACCGCATGGTACGCAGCGGCGCCCAGGGTGTGGACTTTGTGGCGGTAAATACGGACAAGCAGGCGCTGAATGCTTCCAGCGCTAACTATAAGATCCAGATCGGCGAAAAGCTCACCGGCGGCAAGGGCGCCGGCTCTAACCCCGACGTGGGCCGTAAGGCCGCCGAGGAGAGCCGCAACCAGATGGCCAAGGCGCTGGAGAGCACCGACATGGTGTTCATCACCGCCGGCATGGGCGGCGGCACGGGCACAGGCGCCGCCCCGGTGGTGGCGGAGATCGCCCGCGAGGCGGGCATCCTCACCGTGGGCGTGGTCACCAAGCCCTTCGGCTTCGAGGGCCGCCGCCGCATGACCCAGGCGGAGCAGGGCATCGAGGAGCTGCGCCAGAAGGTGGACTCCCTGGTCATCATCCCCAACGAGCGGCTGAAATACGCCACCGATCAGAAGATCACCTTCGCCAACGCCTTCGAGATCGCCGACGATGTGCTGCGCCAGGCGGTGCAGTCCATCTCCGACCTGATCCGCGACACCGGCTTCATCAACCTGGACTTTGCCGACGTCACCGCCATCATGAAGGATGCGGGCCTGGCCCACATGGGCGTGGGCCGCGCCGCCGGCAAGGGCAAGGCCGAGGAGGCCGCCCGCATGGCCATCTCCTCCCCCCTGCTGGAAACGTCCATCAACGGCGCCAAGGGCGTGCTGATCAACGTCACCGGCTCGATGGACATCGGCCTGGAGGAGGTGGAGCAGGCCGCCACCCTGGTGCAGCAGGCCGTCCACCCCGACGCGCTGACCATCTTCGGCGCGACCTTCGACGATACGCTGGACGACGAGATCCGCGTCACCGTCATCGCCACCGGCTTCGACGAGGAGCAGCAGGCCGCCAACGCCGCCGCTGTCACCAAGCCCGCCGCCGAGACCTCTAACGGCAGCGCCGCCGTGCCCCAGCCTCTGGATGAGGCCAAGGGCGAGCAGGGCCAGGACGACATGGACAAGTCCTTCGACGAGATCCTCCGCATTTTCAACAAGGACAAGTTCTGATCCCCTACATACAAACACATCCCGCAGGCCCACGCCTGCGGGATGTTCTTTTTTACTCCACCAGCCCGTATTTCACCTTGATGCGGTCCAGCTTCTCCAGCATAGGCTCAGCCAGCACCAGCAAAAACAGCACCGTGGCCGCGGCATGGACGCAGTCCATGGGGAAGCCGGTGATATAGTACGTCACCAGCACCTTCCACCGCACCTCCTGGCTGTACATCAGCGCCGAGGCCGGGTTCATGATGCCGCCGTAGATCACCACAGCGGCGATGGCACCGTACACGCACAGCGCGCCGCGGCTGCGGCGCAGCCAGCCCTTGCGGAACAGCACCCCCGCCAAAAAGCCGATGATGCCCATGCTGAACATCTGGAACGGCGTCCACGGCCCTTGGGAGAACAGGAAATTGCTGGCCAGCATGGTCATCGCCCCCACCAAAAAGCCTGTCTCGCCGCCGAAGGCCACCCCGGCGATGATGGTCAGCGCCATCACCGGCTTGAACTGGGGCAGCATGAAGAACGCCGCCCGGCCCGCCACGCCCAGGGCGCACAGCACCGCGATGACCACCAGCTCCCGGGCCTGGGGTCTGCGCCCCTCAAACACCATGAAGAACGGCAGCATACACTCCAGCATCACCAGCACCGACAGCAGATAGTAGTTCTGCGTACCGCCGTAGTAGCAGCCGATGAACAGCGTGGCCGGAATACACAGCAGGATCAACACCGTGGCGGTCAGCGTCCGCTTGGACAGCCTCCGCTTCTCCACCGGCGTCTGCACCAGCGTGGGCAGCGGGGAACGGCGGCCTATGGCGGCCACCACCACCAGCAGCGCCACGATGAACAGCCCGTACATCCGCAGCGCGTCCCACCCGGCCTCCGACACCGTGCCGCCGCCCACCAGGGCCGTCAGGTCGGTGTGCTCCGCCGCGTTCCAGAAAATGAACAGCGCCACGGCGCTGGCCACGGCGGCGATGCACCTGCGCCACCAGGGCAGCTTGGCCGGCTTCCACGTCGCCGCCTCCTCCGCCACCGGCGGCAGCGGCCGATACGCCCGGTCAACGGCCGGCTCAGGCGGCACATCGCCGCCGATAACGGCCATCACGTCCTCCGGCGTCACCGCGCCGGGGCACAGCTCCCGGGCCATGCGGTCGGCGGAGGTGGTATAGAAGCTGTTGCCGGAGAAAAACGCCCGGGGTGCGCCCTCCGTCACAATGCTACCGTCGAAAAACAGCGCGCAGCGGTGGGCATAGCGGGCGCAGAACTCCACATCGTGGCTGACCATAAGGATGGTCACGCCCCCCGCCGTCAGCGCCCGCAGGATAGACGCCAGCTCCTGCTTGAACTCCGCGTCCAGCCCCTTGGTGGGCTCGTCCAGCAGCAGTATCTCCGGGTCCAGCAGCAGCACCTTGCACAGCGCCGCCCGCTGCTGTTCGCCGCCGGACAGGTCATAGGGATGCCGGTCCAGCAGCTCCGTCAGCCGGCACAGCGACACCGCCTGGGCGACGCGGCGCTCCCTCAGCGCCGGGTCTATCCTCTGCCCGTCGAACACCTCGTACAGGTCCTCCCGGACGGTCTTTTTCACAAACAGCGCCTGTGGGTTCTGGGGCAGCGCCCCGATGCGTCCCGTCCGCTTCACCTCGCCCCGCTGGGGCGTCAGCGCCCCGGACAGAAGGTGCAGGCTGGTGGTCTTGCCCGCGCCGTTGCCGCCCAGCAGCGCCATGAACTCGCCCCGACGCACGGTAATGTCCAAGCCCTTTACCACGTCCGGCAGCCCCGGCTCATAGCGGAAGAACAGCCCCCGCCCCTCCAGCACCGGCTCGCCCCGGGCGGGGCGCGCCTCCTCCGGCAGCGGCAGCAGCGTGTGGTCATTGCTCCAGAGGCGCAAAAAGTCCCGACCCTCCCGCACGGTGACAGGGCAGGGCGCGTCGCTGCGCACGCTGGCCCACACCCGCATGGCGGCGGGCATGGCCAAAAACATCCCGTGGCCACGGTCACGGAGCTGCCGCCCCACCTCCGACGGCGTGCCGGTACACAGCAGCCTGCCGCCGTCCAGCACCGCCGCGTCCGTGGCCAGGGGCAGCGCCTCCTCCAGCCGGTGCTCCGTCAGGATCACCGTCGTGCCCAGCTCCCGGTTGATGCGGCCCAGTGTCTGCAGGAACTCCGACGCCGCGATGGGGTCAAGCTGGCTGGTGGGCTCGTCCAGGATCAGCACCTTGGGCTGCAAAACCATGACCGACGCCAGACTCAGCAGCTGCTTCTGTCCACCGGACAGCTGATCCACGTCCTTGTAAAACCAGTCCTGAATACCAAAAAACGACGCCATCTCTGCCACCCTGCGGCGGATGGACGGCGTGTCAAAGCCCAGACTCTCCATGCCGAAGGCCAACTCGTGCCACACCTTGTCCGTCACCACCTGGTGCTCCGGCGACTGCAATACGAACCCGATCTCCGACGATTGCCACCGGTTGGGCACATCCTGCAGCGGCACACCCTCAAAGAAGATACCGCCCTCCGCCGCGCCGTGGGGCGTCAGCACCGACTTGCACTGGCGCAGCAGCGTGGACTTGCCGCAGCCCGACGGGCCGCACAGCACCCAAAACTGCCCCGGGCGCACGGTCAGCGATACGTCGTCCAGCGCCCTGCGGCGCTGCTGGGGATAGGTGAAGCTGAAATGCTCCAGCCGAAACACCTCGTTCATACGGTGCGCCCTCCTTTCTCAAGACTGCGGAAGCGGTGGCCGGACACCAGTGAAAGCCCCACCGGCGTCAGACACAGCAGCAAATATACGGCAAAAAAGCTGACGGTGATGGCCTGGGGCTGCGCCCCCATCAGCATGGGATAGTAGCGGAACTTCATGCCGCGGGCCAGCGTCCCGGCCAGCAGATATACGCCGCAGAACAGCAGCCACAGCAGCAGCCCCCGGTCCCGGTCGTCAAAGCGGTAGATGGAAAAGGCGGTGCGCCCCGGCTCGCCGTAGCCCCGGCTGCGCATACTGTCCGCCGTGTCGATGGCACTCTCCAGGCTCCACGTCACCATGATGGAAAACACCTTCAGCGCGTTTCTCGTCCGCTGGCGCAGGGAGCCGTTGGCGGTGTCGCGCCCCATATAGCGCTGGGCCTGCGCCACCGCCTGAAACTGCCGCTTGAACCGGGGCACGAACCGCAGCGTCATGCTCACCACCAGCGACAGCGCCGGGATCACCCTCCCGAACAGATAGATGAACTTGTCCGAGGTCATCACCGCGCTGAGGCAGGAGAACCACAGCGCCACCGCCGCCAGCATACAGGCCGCCGCCAGGCCGTACAGGATGCTCTCCAGCGTCAGCGGATTGCCGGAGGGCAGATAGGCCAGCAGCGTCACGCCCTGGTGGACGAAGGCCGGGTTCACCAGCGCCGCCATGACCATCATGGGGATGATCCACCGCAGATAGCCCCGCAGTGCCCTGCCGCCCCGCAGCCGGGCCGTGTACCACATCGCCCCGACCAGGGAGAACACCAGGCACACCGGATGCATCAGACACATGGAAAAGGTGATGACCATGGCGAAATAGAGAAAATTCACCGCCGGATGGCAGTCATAAAACGGATCGCCCACAGCCCGCACCTCCTTCCAAAGCAAATTTGCGCACACGCATACAGGTTAGATTATATCCGCCCGTCCACAGCCTGTCAATCCCGGTCGCCGTCAGGAAGATTTGCGGTCAGGAAGATTTTGCGCCAAAAGGGTAGTGTTTTCCATAACGTGTCATTTTGGCAGGAAGAAGGAGCGCAGATATGGGAAAATGTCATAAAGATTTCTTTACGCAGGGGCGGAATTTGTGGAAATGCGACGGTTGACTTTCGTGGTTTAAAGTTCTACAATCACACCATCGAAAATCACAGCCGACCCGGTCGGCGGAAGGGAGACTCACATGGCACGCCACATGATGCAGCGCGATATGCTTCACAACGACATGGCAGAGAACCATGCCGCAGTCTCCTATTACGCCGGCAGCTCCAACTTCTGGGGCTTTTATTGGTATGCCTATTTTACCAAGCGATACCGTAAACCGGCTGATAAGCGTTGAACCCGTCATACCCGTTTTGAGACGTGTGTAAAGCGGCTTCGCCTTTCAGGCGGAGCCGCTTTCCTTTATTTGTCCCTATCCACACCTAACGTAAACGTAAAAGACTGAGAGGAGAAAAAACATGACTGCAATCCTGTCTGCGGCTGTCATCTTCGTGGTGTTCGCCGTCGGAGATATGATCTCCGCCAAAACAAAAGCCATCGTATCCATGCTGTTGATCGCATCTGTCGTATTCCTGGCCGGGTTCTGGACCGGCGTTTTCCCCACCACCCTGTTTGCCGACTCCACGCTGCTGAGCATGGCCGGCCTGCTGGTGACCATGCTGCTGGTGCATCTGGGTACCACCATCCGTCTCCGTGACTTCGGCGCACAGTGGCGCACCGTCATCATCGCGGCCGTGGCCTGCATCGCCATCTCCGCCGCCGTGTTCTTTGTCGGTCAGCTGCTCATCGACCGCGGCTTCGCTCTGGTGGGTGCGCCCATCCTGTCCGGCGGCGTGGTCGCTACCCTGACCATGCAGGACATGGCCCAAAAGGCCAATCTGCCGGAGCTGGCGGTGTTCGCCACGCTGGTCATGTGCGCCCAGGGCTTCGTGGGCTACCCCGTTGCCTCCCTGTGCCTCAAGAGCGAGGCCAAGCGCATCAAGAGCAGGATCGACGCCGGTGCGCTGAAGGTGGATGCCTCCGCCGGTGCTGCCCAGGCTGCCGCCGCGGGCCGCAAGAAGCTGATCCCCGCCCTGCCCGACAAGTACAACACCCCCAACGCCATCCTGGCTAAGGTCATCCTGGTGGCCCTGCTGTCCGTGTGGGTGTCCAGTCTGTTCCACGACGCGGTGAACAAGCTGGTGTGGTGCCTGATCTTCGGTGTGCTGTGCAAGGAGATCGGCTTCCTGGATGAGGACTCCCTGGGCAAGGCTCACGCCACCGGTATCGTAATGCCCATCATCACCCTGTCCATCTTCACCAATCTGGCCTC
>UMGV01027005.1_pt1 | contig 43780 bp, 34 predicted proteins | sample 1965361 | NCBI WGS metagenome assembly UMGV01 (sample SAMEA4836081, study PRJEB28245) | human gut metagenome | biome: gut microbiome; material: fecal sample | place: Denmark | collected 2008
GCTAATTATATAAAAGATGTCGAGTACATACTATATAAAAATTATGATGAGTTTATAGAAAAAAACAAAGGCAAAGGAAAAATGTATTATTTAAGTCGCTATGGTGTACATTCTATTCATGATTTAGATGTTTCAAATACCGATGAAGATTATTATTTTATTCTTGGAAAAGAATCAACTGGTATTCCTAAACAAATACTTCACGATAATATTGATAATTGCATCAGATTACCAATGACTGACAAAGTTAGAGCCTTAAATGTTAGTAACGTAGCTGCGATTATCGTGTATGAAGCTTTACGCCAACAAGGTTTTCCTGGATTATGTGAATTTGAACCAGAAAAATTTAAAGGAAAGAATTACCTATCAGAAGATTAATTAATTGAAAAAAACTCCATATAATATTTATGTGGAGGTAATATCATGAATTCTAAAAATAACAAATATGCTGATAAATCATTTTCAAACTTTGGAGAAAGTGGAAGAAGTATTCCTAACTTTAAGTATTATAATGAACTTGGAGAAGAGTACGCTGAAAGCTTTGATGATAGTTTGAAAAAGAATGAACCAGCTAATAAACGTATTCGTAAAGATAAAAACAAGAAGAACTTATAAAGTACCTTTAGGGTGCTTTATTATTTTACCAAAATGGGAAATTTGTTCTTCCTTTTTATGATAATTTATGATATACTTATAAAGATGTAAAACTAGTATTTATAAAAACAGATGGGAGAAAGTATAATGAAACAATATTTAGATTTCTTAAAACACATATTAGAACACGGCAAGAAAAAAGATGATAGAACTAAAACAGGAACAATATCAACATTTGGATATCAAACAAGATATGATTTATCTGAAGGGTTTCCACTATTAACTACAAAAAAAGTTTTTTTAAAGGGAATAATTTATGAACTTTTGTGGTTTATAAAGGGTGATACAAATATAAAATACTTAGTTGATCATGACGTAAAAATATGGAATGATTGGCCTTATCAAAAATATCAATCTTCTAGTGAATACAAAAATGAAACTATGGAAGAATTTATCGAAAAAATAAAAACTGATAATGAATTTGCTTCTAAATGGGGTGAACTTGGACCTGTATATGGCCACGAATGGAGATGCTTCGAAGGCAAAGATACTGAAAAAGATCAGTTAGCATGGGTTATCAATGAAATTAAGACTAACCCTAATTCGCGTAGATTAATTGTAAATAGTTGGCATGCTGCTTATATTGATAGAATGGCACTTCCACCTTGTCATATGTCATTTCAATTTTATGTAAGTGATGGAAAATTATCATGTCAATTGTACCAAAGAAGTGCTGATGCATTTTTAGGTGTTCCATTTAACATTGCATCATATGCTCTACTAACAATGATGATTGCAAAAATATGTAATTTAGAACCTGGAGAATTAATTCACACATTTGGTGATTGTCATATTTATCTAAATCATTTAGATCAAGTTAATTTACAATTATCAAGAACTCCTCGTAAGTTACCTAAATTAATTATAAAAAGAGATGTAAAAAATATTGAAGATTTTGAATATGAAGATTTTGAGATTGTTGACTATGACCCATATCCAGCAATCAAAGGAAAGGTGTCAGTATGATTTCATTAATTTTCGCAATGGATATTAATAATTTGATTGGTAAAGATAATGATTTACCTTGGCATTATTCTGAGGATTTAAAATATTTTAAAGCTGTAACAAGTGGAAAAAAAGTTGTAATGGGTGAAAATACTTTCTTTTCTATCGTTAATAGAATAGGAAAACCATTACCAAATCGTGAAAACTATGTTGCAACACTTGCCAATGATTTTAATTATCCAAATGTTAATGTTATAAACGATTTAATAAGTTTTTTAAAAACAATAAAAGATGTTAGTGAAGAATATTTTATAATTGGCGGAAAAAGAATTTATGAATTATCTCTTCCTTACGCAGATAGACTTTATATTACTCATATAAATAAAGAATATGAAGGTAATGTTTATTTTCCAAAAATTAATTATTCAGAATATAAAAAAATTAAATCTAATAAAATTGATGAATTAGATTTTTGTGTTTATGAGAGAATAAAAAAAGAAGGCTAGAGAAATGTTTCTACTATTTACATTTGTTATAATAAGTTTATTAGTTACCTTTATTCTCTTTATAACTGAATTAGTTAAAACATGGTGGCTTCTATTATTAATTTTTATTGGAACATTTATTGTAATAAATATTATATCTTTACTTGTTTTGTGTTTGATAACATTTATTTTTAAAAACTATAAGAAAAGTAAAGATGGAAAGATTATTGAAAGAAAAAAACCATATGCTATTTATTCTATAATTACATATTTATATTGTAATTATATAAATGTGTTATGTGGTGTTAAAATTATAAAGAAGAATATAAATCTTATTCCTAATAATGAACCTATTTTAGTGGTTTTAAATCATCAATCGATTTTGGATCCTGTAATTTTCTTTACAGGGACAAAGAAAAAAGAAGTATGTTTTTTGATGAAAAAAGAAATTAGAAAGGCACCTCTTTTAGGAGCATGGGCTCATAATGCTGGATATTATTTTGTGAATCGCCAGAATAATCGTGAAGGTCTTGTTACGATAATTAATTCTATTAATGCCATTAACAATGGAAGATCTATTGGTGTTTTCATTGAAGGAACGAGGAGCCATGGCCCTGATATTGGAGAATTTCATGATGCTACGTTAAAAATGGCATTGAAGAGTAAATGTAAAATAGTGGTTTGTGTTGTTGATAATACTTATAATATTTTTAAAAACTTTCCTCTTAAAAGAACTAAAGTTTTATTAAAAGTATGTAAAGTATTAACTTATGAAGAATATGGCACTAAATTAACTACTGAATTAGGCGATGATATAAAGAATATTATGATACAAAATCTAGAAGAAGAAAGAAAACTTAAAGAGTATTAAAAATTATGTTTCTACTCTTTGACATTTCTGTAAAAATATTGTATAATATATTTATATTTTAAGGAGACTACCTATGGATAAAAAAATTGCTAGAATTAAGAATTTTAAATATGCTTTGATTACATTATTTATGATTGCATTTATTGGTTTAAATACTTATGGTGTATTTGCCGCAAGTACTGCTGATAGTAAAGATTATAAGGGTATATCAATTGCATTTATAATTATTGATATAGTTTTATTCTTTGTAATGTATTATATGATAAAAAAATATAAATCACTTCGCAAAGATATAAATGTTGAAAAGAATTTACAAGTTGTAACTTTTGGAGTTATGTTGGCTTTTACAAAAAGTTTATTAATAATATTAATAGTTATTTGTGCTTTATTATTCTTAACAATTTGTGAATTTGCATACTTGATTCATACTTCAAAAGCAGAATTGAATGAATTGAAAGAACAAGCAAGAATTAAATCAGAAGAATTAAATAAGAAACTTGCTGAAGGTAATATTTCTTATATTATGACAAGTGAAGGTTGGTATGATATTGCAATGGAAGAATGTACTCACGTTCAATCAATTGGTGAAAGTCCATTACTATATTTACAAAAAGAACTTGAAAAAGAAGAGAAAGCAGCTGTACGTGATGATCAACGTATTGAAGGATTGAAAAGAGCTTTAGAAGAAGTAAAGAATACATTTACTGAGTAAAAATAATTATTGAAGAAAAAGGTAAGTTTTAAACTATCTTTTTTTCATTTAGGAGGTTAACATATGAGAGTTGTTGATTTAATTATCAAGAAAAAACAAGGTTATGAACTAACAAAAGATGAAATCCATTATTTAATTAATGGATTTGTTAACGGGGAAATACCTGATTATCAAATGAGTGCTTTACTAATGGCAATTTGTTATGAGGGCTTAACAGATGATGAGCTATTTGCTTTGACATATGAAATGCTTAAAAGTGGTGATGAAGTTGATTTATCACAAATTAATGGTTTGTGTGTTGATAAACATTCTACTGGCGGTGTAGGTGACAAAACTACCCTTGTTATTGCTCCAATTTGTGCATCTTTTGGATTGAAGCTTGCGAAGATGAGTGGAAGAGGATTAGGTCATACAGGTGGAACTTTGGATAAACTTGAGTCAATTCCGGGATTTAAAATTGGAATTCCAATCGATGATTTCATTAAGCAAGTAAATGAAATTGGTTTAGCTGTTGTTGGTCAAACTGCAAATGTTGCACCTGCTGATAAGAAATTATATGCATTAAGAGATGTTACTGGAACTGTTGATTCAACTGGATTAATTGCAAGTTCAATAATGAGTAAAAAGTTAGCTAGTGGAGCTCGAATTATTCTATTAGATGTAAAAGTCGGTGATGGAGCTTTCATGAAAACTATTGAAGATGCTAAAGTCTTAGCTCAAAAAATGGTTAAGATTGGTACTAGTTTTGGAAGAAAAGTAGTAGCTATGATTACTGATATGGATGAACCATTGGGTAATGCAATTGGAAATAGTTTAGAAGTTATTGAAGCAATAGAAACTTTGAAAGGTAACGGTCCTTCCGACTTTACAAAGTTATGCTATTCAATATGTGCTGAAATGCTAAAACTTGCAGGAATAATCCAAACTACAGAAGAAGCTTACAAAGCAATTGATGAAAAAATCAAATCTGGTGAGGCGTTAGAAAAACTTAAAGAAATGATTACGTATCAACATGGTGATGCAAATTGCATAAATAATTATAAAGTCTTTGGTGAGGCTAAAGAAGTTGTTAGTGTTAAAGCTAAAGATACAGGCTATGTAAAAACAATAAACACCCTAGATTTAGGGGTTAGTGCAATGCTTCTTGGTGCTGGTCGTGAAGAAATCACAGATAAAATCGATCCTCAAGTTGGTATAGTTTTCTATCCTAAAAAAGGTGATTATATAACAAAAGGCGAAGTGATATGCAAGGTGTATACTAATGGTAAAAATACATCAGAAGCTGTGCAAATGATACAAAATGCATATACAGTTGTTAAAGAAGAAATTAAAAAAGAAAATATTGTAAAAGATATAATCGGAGAATAAAATGAGTTATTTCGATGTTGTAAAATATAATAACAATTTATACCAAATAAAAGATCGCTTAGGAGTTCTTTCTACTCTTGTTATCGGTGAAAATAAAGCGCTTCTTTTTGATACATGCTATGGTGTTGGTAACTTAAAAGAAGAGGTTGAAAAAATTACGAATAAACCACTAATAGTTGTCAATAGTCATGGACATATGGATCATACAGGAGGTAACTATCAATTTCCTGAAGTATATTTACATGAAAATGACTTTGAACTTGTAAAAAAACATAATAGTGAAAAATGGCGTCAACGAACAATTAATACTTTAGAAAAAAATAAAATTACTGTTGAGGGTTTTTCTAAAGAAAATTATTTAAAACAAAGAGAAGGAAATATAATTCCACTTAAATTGCATGAAATATTTGATTTGGGTGGTGTAACATGTGAAGTTTTGCCATTATTTGGCCATACACAAGGCTCAATTGCTTTATATATAAAGGAATGGAAATTAGCTCTTGTTTCTGATGGAACATGTCCATTTATATGGATATTCTTAGAAGAATCAACAACTGTTACTGTATATATCAAATATCTAAAGGAATTATTAAAATATGATTTTGATAACTTTTTAGTCGGACATGGTGCAAGATTATTACCACGTGAAAGAATGTATTCATTTTTAAAAATCGCTGAAGAAATAGACTTAAGTAAATCTGTAAAAGTTTCTTTTGATAACTTTGATGATTTGAATTCTTATTGCTTTACACATGATAGAATGTATGATCAAGAAGGCTGTGGAATAATATTTGATCCTAATAAACTATAAAAAGTGATAAAAATGAAACAGAAAGAGGAAAAAAAGATTTAGGTATTAAGTCAGAATCACAAGATATATCACTTGATGACAAGGAAAAGCTTGCAGCAGTTGATAAAATAATTGAGAAAGAATATTGTGATTTGATAGGTGTGCGTTGTTCATGCCATGAACTTTGGGCCACAAGAAAAAAACTTCTTAAAGAACTATATGATATTGACTGGAAAACACCTGCTAAGCGTAGGCGATTTACTAAATTTGACTAATATTAAAAAAATATAAAATAAATATTGATTTATATAACGAAAAGTAGTATAATCTATACACTTGTCGTTATGGCCCCGTGGTGAAATTGGTAGACGCGCTGGACTCAAAATCCTGTGGTAGCAATACCGTGTCGGTTCGACTCCGACCGGGGCCACCATTAGAGTTAAGTATAGCTGATACGTAAGTATTGGCTATTTTTTCTTTATATAGGGTAAATACTGCAATATTTAATGATTTATAGGGTATTTCTGCAATAAATATAGCAGTAGTAGTATATATAGCATTTATATATAAATTTAAATCGTTAAATTATTATTAATCGTTAAACTACTACTTACTATATATAAGCATATATAAGAAGAAATATAAAATTTTATAAATACCCCCACGTGACACGTGACAAACGTGACAAACGTGATAGAATCAGTTATATTAAGAATAGCATCGAATATATTTTTGTGTTAAACTATTTATAGTTTAATTCAAGTGTTATAACTTTATTAATGGGGTGTTAAGTTGGGTAAGCAGCGTTTAAAATTTGGAACAATTAAAAGTGAGAATGATTTTTGCTCTTTTTTAAAACAGTTTTCTTCATTGGGAATAATAAAGTCAACATATAATCTTTCGAAAGAGGTATATTTTAGCGGCTGCTCAATCGAGTCGCTTCAACGTCATGTATCAGAAAGAGATGCTAGAAATGGACAAGTTTTGGATCAAGATGTTTTAATACAACCTTGGCAGTTTGCCGATCTTATTTATAAAAGTGTAATTTATAGTAATGATTACAAAGGTGTAATTGATTTAAATGATAATATGTATTTACTTACATTAGTAGAAACTAATGAGTATATTTCTTTTGTCACTAGCGATTTAATTAAGGAATTACATTCTGGATTTGATATTTCATTGTTTATGTATGGCTTTGGAGGAGAACAATTTAAATATGAAACACAATTTATTTTCTTTCAAAATTTAATTAGAGAATTATATATAATTTTTACGATATCAAAAAAATATAAATCTGTTATTAATCCTGAAGAGATTGTAAAACAAGAAATTGGTGTCGAATGGAAAGATTTAGTTTTAGTATTATTTGGTATTTTTATTGATTCTTTATTTCATCAAGATATTAATGAGGCAATTAGTTATTTAACATTTGATCCTGGAAAAAATAAGAAAGAAATATTTGAAAAAGTCACTTATTATTATTCTGCTGACTATGAAACTATAAGAAATAGTAATCTTGGAAGACAAATATTTTATGTTAAACCTTATATAAAAACGCAAAGAAAAGGACTGTTGACAGCGAGTGTATATTTTAATCAATTTATAGTAGAACACTCAGTGTTTTGGATTATTAGAAACTATTATTTAAATAAACCAAAAAATGAGCGTCAGACATTTACTGATGAATTTGGACGACTTTTCGAACACTATTTAGAAGAATTGTTCATTTCTTACAGCGTAAACTATAAAAAAGTCCCTGAAGAAAAAGAACAAAGAGCTGATTGGCATCTTACAATCGGACCTTATGATATTTTAATAGAGCAAAAATCTGCTGTACTTCCTATCAACATAAAGCAGCAATTAACTGATTTTAAGGCATATAAAAAAGAAGTACATAAAACAATTCATAAAGCATTAACACAATTGGAAGCAACTGAAAAAGATTTACATATCAATAAGCCAATAAAAATTATACTTTGTTATGATAATTATATTGATGCAAATATTTTGCCACATGTTTTTGAAGAAGATTGTCCAGTTGTTAATGATGGAAGATATTATGTGGCAAATATTATGGAAATAGAAATGTTTATTGAGCTAGCATATACAAATTTTAGTTTATTCGAAATTGTTATTAAAGATATGCTAAGACGAAGTACCAAGTATAATGAAAAAGGACTATCTTTATTAAAGATAATGAGAGATAATGGATATAACAAAGATTCTTACTGGACTTCACCTATATTCGATGAATATAAAAATCTTTTAAAGGATGTAAAAGATAGACATAAATTTTTTAAAGAAAAAATAAAACTCTAGCCTTATAAAACTAGAGTTCAATATTAATTATTGAGCCATCTTTGAAATTAAATTCTAGGTGGCTATCTTTATATACTTTTATGTAGATGATTGTTAAATTGAAGAGTTTATCGTTAAATTCTAAATTAAGTGTATCTGTAGCTTTAATCTCATTAATGAATGCTTGAAGTTTAATCGATTGTCTATTCCTATCGACTTGTTCAGCCATAAGCTTATTGTATTTATCCTGAGCTTCAGTAAATCTTTTAACTAGATCCACATATTCTTCCATGTAAGCTTCATACTTCATTTGTTTCTTTTCTTTGTTGAAGATGTGTTGGTCACATAAACCACTAACTACTAGCATTTCATTCTTGGCTTGCTCCATAGGCTTGGATAGATTTACGTCTAGTAGTTTTTCTTTTACTAGAAGAAGATTTGAAATAAGAAGGTCCTTATCTTTAAGAAGAATGTTTAATGCTTTTAAATAGGCATTTTTAATTGTTTCTTCATCAAGAGTAGGAGTAGTGCATTTAGTTCCATTAAACTTATTATTGCATTGCCATACCACATGCCTATAGATATCATTTGAATGCCATACCTTAGGTCCATAAATAGAACCACAATCGGCACATATGACTCTACCGCATAATACGTTATTACCATGACTTCTAACTTGATTATTAAGTTCAAGTTCAGCTTGTACTAATTCCCATTCATCAGGATTAATTATTGCTGGATGAGAATCTTCAACATAGTACTGTGCGACTTCGCCATTATTCTTTTTAAGTTTCTTTGTTAAGAAGTCTACAGTGTATTTCTTTTGAAGAAGTGCAGAACCTTTATATTTCTCATTTCTTAATATTGAATCAACAACATTATATTGCCATTTAGTTTTACCGCTTGGTGTTGGTACACCTTCTTTAGTTAATGTACTAGCGATTGTTGATTGGCTTTTGCCTTCAATAAACATTCTATAAATCCTTCTTACGATTTTAGCACCTTCTGGTTCAATCTCTGGAAGGCCATTTTCACCTTTTTTATATCCTAAGAAGCATTTATAAGGTAGGGCAACTTTACCATCCTGAAATGCTTTTCTTTTACCCCAAGTAACATTTTCTGATATTGACCTAGATTCCTCCTGAGCAATACTAGACATAATAGTAAGAAGTAGCTCACCACCAGTACCGAAGGTATAAATGTTTTCTTTTTCAAAAAAGACTTCAACACCTTTATCTTTTAACTTTCTGATGTTCACTAAAGCATCAACTGTGTTTCTTGCAAAACGTGATATGGATTTAGTTACAATTAAATCAATTTTACCTTTTAGGGCATCCCCAATCATTTGTTTAAATCCATCACGTCTTTTAGTAGAAGTGCCACTAATACCTTCATCAGTATATACATTTACAAATTCCCATTCATCATTGGCTTTGATGTATTTAGTGTAATAATCGATTTGAGCTTCATATGAAGTGAATTGTTCATCTTGGTCAGTTGATACTCTGGCATAAGCAGCTACACGTTTTTTGTGTGGCATGTTCATAGCTATATGAGTATGTGGATTAATTGTTGGTTTAATTACTGTTACCTTTGCCATTGTTAACCCTCCTTAGTTTATGTTGTTCTAGTGTTTTTTGTCTTGCTAATGCTTTCTTTTCTGGAGTCCAAGATAGACTTCTAGATTTATTTTCCCATTTGATATCTTTTGATGTTCCATCTTTGAAAACATAAGTAAGGATATTGTCATTTTTAACAATTATCTTTTCTATTTCCTTTTTGAATATCTTTTCATCAAAAGTAGTAGTACCTAGTATCTTATTTGTCACTTCAAATAAGATTTCTTCAGGAACTTGTTTAGAATGGCAGGATTTAATTCCTTTCTCATTGTTAGTTCTACAAAGCCAAACATGTTTATATGGAGTGGTTTTTCTTGAATAGTGCTTGCCACAACATCCGCATTCCAGCATTCCACTAAAAGGAAGTATTAGAGGCTTCGTAACTTTCCAATTGATGCTTTCTTTTTTAGATTTAAGCATCTCTTGGACTTTATTAAAATCTTCTTTAGAAATAATGCCTTCATGTGAATTTTCAACATAATACTTAGTAAGTTCACCATTGTTGATAAGCGTTCTTTTAGAAATAAAATCTTTTCAGTAGGTCTTTTGAAGTATCTTATCGCCAGTATAATATTCGTTTGATAACATGCCTCTAATTGTAGATTTAGAGAAGAATATATTGTTTCTAGTTTTTATTCCTTCAGCTTCAAGTATTTTAGTAATTGCTTGAACGCCATTACCATCTAGGTATAAATCAAATATCTTTTTAACAACCTTAGCTTCTTCAGGAATAATCTCATATTGGTTATTTTCATATTTGTAACCATATAGGTGAGTACCCCAAGATAAGCCTTCTTCAAAATTCTTTTTAACTCTCCATTTCATGTTTTCAGAAACTGATCTAGATTCTTCTTGAGCATATGAGGCAAGGATTGTAAGAAGAAGTTCACCATCTTTAGATATGGTGTGAATGTTTTGTTCTTCAAAATAAACATCAATATTGTTTTCTTTAAGTTTTCTAACAGTCTCTAAGAGCGTAACTGTGTTTCTAGCAAATCGGGTAATCGATTTAGTAATAATTAAATCTATATTGCCAGAAATGGCATCATCAATCATTCTTTGAAATGAATCTCTTGATTCTGTTGTGCCTGTAATACCTTCATCTACATAAATATCTACAAGCTTCCATTTAGGATTATCTTCAATTAAATGTTTATAATAATCAATTTGAGCCATTAATGAATGGTGCATTGTTTCTTTATCTACTGATACACGAGCATATGCTGCAACGTTAACTAATTTAGTTTCATTATGATTAATAAATATAACTTGGTTAATTATCCTTTCCATCGGTTCCTCCTATAATCTTGATTTCATCAATAGTTCCATTATCAAATAGCTTTATTGTGTATTTGATGGCTTCCTCCTCAGTCCAACCGAGGGAATTAATATAGTAGTTGATTAAGTAATTAATCCCCTCAGTGTTGGTCTTATGTTGTTCACATAACTTAAGTAATTTTTCTTTTAAATTATTCATGATAAACCTCCTTTAAGTCATACATATATATCACTCTAAAGGGAATTTATATCAAGTTAATTTGATACGAAAATCGAGGTACTATTTAAGCCATGATTTGCTGCAATAATAGAAGATGCTTCCATATAATCTTTATCGGTTAAAACACCATTTTCATGGAGCATTTCTAAAAATGAAACACTTAAGTTATAAACAATAAGATTATTAAATTTGTATTTTTCTAAGAGATTTCTTGTAACATTCCCTTGAGCAGAATTTACGACGTTTGTTTCCATAACTTAAAAACTCCTTTCCACAGTGTTCACATACTAATTTGTAGTATGCTTGTTTGTTAACTTGATCTAAATGAGAATTCCAATATTGATTCCTGCATTTATCACAACAAAACTTTTTATTTTTCTTTCCTTTAGTGGTAGTAAGTGTCTTACCACAATTCAAACATTTAATTGATTTAGGCATCATATTTTTATGTCTTTTGAAATAAGATTTGATTGTTTCAAGCTTAATACCAGTAATCTTTGATATTTCTGTAGGCATAATACCTTGAGCTCTTAATTTTCTAATTTCAATGCGTTCTTTATCAGTCATAACCTTAAAATTCCTCCTTTTTATTGCGTTATTTCGCGATTTATTAGTTTGTTGGTTAATTTATTGCTACAGCTAAAACAAGTGGTTTAACGGCGTTTATTTGGCCTTTGATTATTTGAATTTAGTATTTTAATGGATAGGGGGATATACCCCCTTTGAATTCGCAATTTTTTGCGTGAAACCCCACCCCGGTGTCCAAATGAATAGCTGTAGAGATTTAGATCCCCCTACCCCTAGAAATTAAATTTAGAGGTGAGAGAAGTGTTACAATAATTAAATTTATTCTTGTGTGACACGTGACAAACGTGACAAAATTGGTAAATCATCTAAGAATTCATCACAGCCATATTCAAGATAGAAACCATATTTAATTAGTTCTTCATCTATGACAGTAGTTAGTTTAGATTCCATGCAATTTACTAAGCGTTTAAAACCTTTAATAATTTCATGCATTTTACTTTTCGGAACTGCCATAACGTGAATTAATTCTAGTGAATCATCTTTATTAAGTACTAATCTTAATTGAGAAATCGTAGTTTAATTGAAGATTATCATATCTTTTTTCTAATTCGTAGAAAGCGTCAATTTTGTCCATTATTTTAGTCCTCCATTATAATTAATTAGTTTATTTAATCCTTCAGCTTCATAATTAATGTTTGTAGGGCCAAAACCAAATACTGTGATTGAATTTCCTTCAAAATCATCATCAGTTAATTTCATTGTAAATTTCTCGATGATATGAATTGCTTTAACCACATCTTCATGTGGGATATTAGAAATTTCTAGAATCACAGATTGCTTGTTAATCCACACCCACATCTTTGCTTTTTTAGATGTTTTAAAAGTGTTGATTCCGTCAATTTCAATATCATATTTTTCATTAATTATGTACCAAAGGTCAGTAGAATGGTCCTTTGTATTTAGTTTATGTTTGTCCAATTGATTCATAATTGAACGTTGTATAGGTTTAATCTTTTTGCTCATTTTATTTTTCCTCCTTGTTATTTTGATTAAAGATTATTGGATTAGATAAATAGGATTCGGTTTTCTTGTTAGTTTGTTTAACTTGAATGTATCCATATTCGACTAATCGATTAAGAACTGGTGTTAGTGATTCAACGGTTTTAAAGGATCTACTTGCTCGAAGAATATCCCTTTTGCTGAATTCATAAAAACCATTCTTTTTAATATTTGCTAACACATATTCAGCTTGCTTATTGATTGGATCAATTCCCATAAGTGAATAAGATGCTTTTGCGTGTTCAATGTAATATCTACCGATTGAGATAGCGTTAGCCATATCATCTTTAGATACAACTAAGGGTGGTGTTATATCAAAAAAAGGATTAAATTGATCTTTATTGAATCTTGCCAGTAGGGCAGATATACGAAGTACATTACCTACAAGCTTTCCTCTCCAAGTCTTAATCTCAGTATTTTCACCCATGATTTTTTCGTTTTCATCATGGAACGCTTCGAAGATAGCACTTGCTTCACTGCTTAATCTAACGATTTGATTATCAATAAGGTTTTCTTCCTCGTTTAATACATCTTTGATTTTCATATCGTAGAGTCTTGAAACCTCTGGTGGAATAGGAGAAGTATGAAACTTTCTTTTTCCAATTAAGGATTCAGGTAGTGCATATAAGAATCTTGTTGTTAAACCTTTACCTTCAAATGTAGAATTGCTTATAAGTTGAGACAATACTGAAGGTTGCACTGATAGAAGTATGGTTAGTGTTGGTTTTTGAATTAGCTCTGATGGTCGACCGATTCTATCGACTCTAATAGTGTCTCCAGAATATCCTTTTAAGAAAACATCAATATTTACACTCTTGTTATACATTCCAGCAAGAACATCAAATATGCCGCCTTCAGTTGATATAATTGCAGTCTTACCACCTGAATCAGATAGAATGGATGTTAGCTTTTCAGTTGTAATATCATCAACATATAATTTCTTAGGTTTTTCCTCTTTAAAGTTAGCCACCTTCTCAGCTATTTCAGTTAGATCAGTTTCTGATGCTTTACCTTTAGCATATTGAGTTTCAATAGTTTTCTTTTTGCTTTCTAGAGCAGATTTACGCATACGAGAAGCCTCAAATCTTCCTGCATTTGTATTATTGTAATTAAGTTCATATTCGTTAACTGGCCTTGTCATAAAACTAATAATTGATGATTTTCTTTCACTAGGTTCAGCAATAATTAATGTGTAAAGATTAACTGGTTCATTCCAGTCGGCTTTACCATCAATACGATATCTACCTTGCATACATAAAGACATAATAGCTAAAGAAGCAGTGGCAGCCATATCTACTGGTGTTTGTGTAGTCTCTGCTACAGCAACTACATAATCTTTTATGATTTTAGGTAATGCATCTATAGGAAATGTAGGTAGCGTAGGCTTTTCAAAAGGAATAGGTGTATCCCATTTGATTTCAGCTGGATTATTATATTCTTCAGGCTTCGTATAGTTTGGATTAGTTACAACCTTATTCTTATAGAACTTAGCTGCACTTTTCCAAATTAGATTTAATTCATCCTTTTCTAGTGGTGGATTACATTTATTAGCTGCCTCTCTATATTTGGACTTAGATTCATCACTAATCCCATATTTCACTAATAAAGAACAAGCAATCTTATGCATCGTTGCATTTCTTGATCCTTCTGGTATGACTTCACCAAGTTCACTAAACGATTTTTCGCTTATTACATCATCTAAAAATTTATTTAATGTAATAGTACCTTCATGATATTCCACTAGAGGTTCAGTTGTACCTGCTAGAAATCTTGCTGAATCTTTAGCATTAGGATCAATTAAAGGACAGTAGACATATAATCTTTCCTTTATTGCTTTATAGTCATCAGCATTAGTTATTTCATCAATTAAGAAGATGACATGAAATCTAGGACGAGGACCATATTCGGTTTTTCCTTTTCCTACTTTAGGTTTCATATGTGATTTAGAATAATGAACCAAATAAGGAACTCCACTAAACATTTCTTTAATAGAAGAGGATGTAACCCAGTCATCTGGATTATTAGAATGGTCATTATCAAAATCAACACCAACACAGTTAGAAGAAATGAAGTTATCGATAGATCTATAATTATCCTTATATTTCGCACACACGTAATCATGTGATACAGCTTTCTTTAATGATTCAATATCAGTAACATCAATCTCATTAGGATAAAGACAGTTATTATATTGTTGAATGCAGTTAGAATAATAGATTTTAAATGGTATATTCATTACTTCACACCTTCTTTATTAGAACTATTTTCTTTTAACCATCTCTTGAACTCCTCAATAGGAATGATGATTCTTGTCCCAATTCTTATTGAAGGGAATCCAGGAGTCTTAGTTAGTTCATATGCTTTAGGAACTGAGATACCAAGTTGTTTTGCTAGTTCTTGAACGCTAATAGTTTGTTTTTCCATTTTGTTTTCCTCCATAATTTAGATTTGAATTCAAGAGACTTAAGGACTTACCCAATTTAGAATCAAATAATTTCTAATCGTTAAACAAGCAATTGGGTGAAACCTGATTAAACGGCTATCAATTAAATGGAACTAAAATCCGTTAAATCTCTTGTTTTCAATTGCATTTTATCATATAATATAACCAAACAAAATCCGTTCTAACGGTTAGCGTAATGGTTATAAATGGAGGTGTTACTTTTGGCAAGAGATGGTAAGTACATGGACAACAAATGGAAAGTCAAATTCCCTAAGATCTATAAAGAAAAACTCCAAATGGCAGACATTGGAGGAATTGGTAATATTACATATAAAAAAGTTGTTTATTCTAATTATGAGTATGCCTTAACTGATGAAGGTGCAATTATTCGTCCTACTGTTAGCGAACCAGTAATTAATCCACAAGAAGACTATGATTTAACAGGAGAAGCATTACTAGTTGAATTATGTAATCTAGCAAGAGATATTAATAAATATGATGTAGATACCACACTTCCAGCTGAAAATAAAAAATGCATCAGAGATGCTCAAAGAAAAGGATGTGTTGATTCAATAATCGATTGGTGTAAAAACAATATGCATCCATATGATATTGAAGATTTATTTGAAAAATATCATGTTGAAAAGAAAGAAGAAAAGCCAGCTATCTATAATGATGGTTACGATGGAACTTTCAAGTTATCTGACTTCATGAAAGAACTAAGCTATGTATATGCTGTATTTACTGCTTATTATGCTTTTATAGATGCGATTAATGGTAATCCAGTAACTGCTTATAATTTATATGAAGAAGGTATTTATTTCGATACTTTAGATATTTTTGAAAAGTATAAAACCACAACTACCTATGATGAATATGAAGAAGATCCATCGTGGGATATAGTTAAAGCGATGCAAGAAGCTAATAAGCATGAGCATACAAAACCAAATTCAATTGATGAATTTAGAAAAGCAATTATAAAAGATAAAGATGAAATATTAACTTTTTTATCATCGATGATTCCAGATTTAAAAATGTGCTTGATTTATAAAAATTCAAAAGCAGTTTTTACTGCAAACATTAATTCAGTATTTGATATTTGTTGGTATACGTTATCTAGATTTATAGCGACAAATTCTGGTTCACTAGATTTGGATTTAAGTATTGATACTGAAGATTTTAGATCAACACATATTGGTGTTTGTAGAAGCTGCGGAAGATACATGGAAATGAAATCTAATAGGCAACTATACTGTAAAAGAGATGATTGTCAAAGAGATAGAAACAGAAGAAAACAGAAAGATTTTCAACAAAGAAAAAGAGAAAACGCCAATTAATAATGGCAAAAATACACTTTATTAGGAGCAATGTAAAAGTTGCTCTTTTTATATGTAATATAAGAAGTTGAGAAAAAAATAAAAATAATATAGAAATATTTGCCATATACTAGAGATTTTTATAAAAAAGTGTTATAATGTTTTATAGAATGTTAGCGATTTAGAGAGGTAAATAATATGGCTAAAATTGACTATGCCGATGGCATTTTAAAATTAAGGGCTAAACTTAATCTTTCTCAAGAGGAACTTGCTAAATTATTAGGAGTTTCTTTTATGTCTGTTAACAGATGGGAAAACGATAAGTACGCTCCTACAAAACTTGTAAAGGTTAAGCTTTTACAGTTATTTGAAGAAAATAATATTGAAGTGAAAGAGGTAAATGAATAATGGCTATAGATAAATTACAAAAACAAACAAATATTAATATACAAGAGAAAGCAAATCTTATTTGGGAAATTGCTACTCATTTGTATGGCGAATATAAACCACATGAATATGGTAAAGTTATTTTACCTATGACCGTTATTAAAAGATTTGATGATGCTTTAAAGGATACTAAAAAAGCAGTTGTTGAAAAGAATAACGAGCTTAATAGTTCAAATAAGGAAGTAAATGATAAGACTAGACATGCTATTTTAAAAAATGTTGCAAAGCATGATTTTTACAACACATCAAGGTTTGATTTTGCTGGATTAATTGCTGATGCAGATAACATCAAAGAAAACTTCACATCTTATCTACAAGCTTTCAGTGATAATGTTAAAGATATTATTCAACGTTTTGATTTCTTCAAAGAAATAGATAAGATGAGTGAGAATGACCTTTTATATACAATTATCAATGAGTTTAATGCAAAGAAAGCGGATTTCTCACCAAGTGTAGTAACTGCTCAAGATATGGGCTATATCTTTGAAGAGTTAATTAGAAAATTCTCTGAGTCATACGATGAACAAGCCGGAGCTCACTTTACTGCAAGAGATATTATTTATTTAATGACTGAACTACTTGTTGTAAATGATAAAGAAGAATTAAAGAAAAATGGTGGATCTAAAACTGCATATGATATGACAATGGGAACATCTCAGATGCTTACATGTCTTGATGAAAGATTACAAGATATTAATGAATCTATTAACTTGACTTGCTTTGGTCAGGAGTTTAATCCCGAAACATATGCTATTGCAAAAGCGGATACTTTAATTCGTGGTGGTGATGCTGATAATATGAAGTTCGGTGATACTCTATCTAATGACCAATTTGAAGATTATACATTTGACTATATTATTTCTAATCCACCTTTTGGTATTGACTGGAAGAAAGAAAAAGAGTCAGTTGAAAAAGAAGCAAAGCTTGGTGAATCAGGTAGGTTTGAAGCTGGTTTACCAGCAATCGGTGATGGACAAATGTTATTCTTACAAAATGGTTTAAAGAAATTAAAACCTACTGGTAGAATGGCTATTATTCAAAACGGTTCATCATTATTTAATGGTGATGCAGGTTCTGGACCATCTAATATCAGAAAATTCATAATTGAAAATGATAGATTAGAAGCAATTATTCAATTACCTAATGATTTATTCTACAACACTGGAATTGCTACATATATCTGGGTAATCACAGGTAAAGAAGGCAAAGAAGATAGAAGATTAGGTAAAGTTCAATTGATTGATGCTTCTAAATGTTATGTTAAGAGAAGAAAGAACATTGGTAATAAGAGAGTAGATCTTTCTGATGAAGCAATTAGTTTAATTGTAAAAGCGTATAATAGTTTCGATAACTTAGAATTCAATGAAGATGGATTATTTGTTGAATCTAAGGTTTTTGATAATGCTTATTTTGGGTATACAAAAGTTACTGTTGAAACTGCTGAAACTGATGATAAAGGCAATGAAGTATTAAAGAAGGGTAAGAAACAGGCAATTAAAGGCAAGACAGATAGTGAGATCATTCCTTTAACTGAAGATGTAGAACAATATTTTGATAAGAATGTTTTACCTTTCAATGAACACGCCTTTATGGATAGAACAAAAGATAAGATTGGTTATGAAATACCATTTACAAGAATCTTCTATAAATTTGTTGAGCCTAGAAAGAGCGACAATATTTTTGCTGAATTTAAAGAACTTTCTAATCAAGAACAAGATTTAATGAAGAAGATATTGGGGGAATAAGCCATGAAGTACAGTGGAGTAGAATGGATTGGTGAAATCCCTGATAAGTGGAATCTTGTCAGATTAAAAGATATCTGTATCAACAAGAAAGAAGTTGCTGGTGAGAAGTCATCTGAATACGAAAGATTGGCTCTCACTTTGAATGGAGTAATCAAGAGACCTAAAGATGACCAAGAAGGACTTCAACCAAAAGAGTTTGATACATACCAAATATTGGAAGAGAATGATTTTGTATTTAAAATGATTGACCTTCAAAACATTAGTACAAGTCGTGTTGGTCTTTCACCATATACAGGATTGGTATCTCCAGCCTACATTAGATTTGCTTCAAAGAAAAAAGGACAGTTTAATGAGTTTATTCATTATTATCTTTTATCTCTTTGGCACAACTGCGTGTACAACAATATTGCTGGTGACGGAGTAAGAAGTGCTTTGAATGCAACGGATATGGGAAATTTAAAGTGCCCTTATCCAACAGAAGATCAACAACGCAAGATAGCTGGCTTTTTAAACAAAAAAACAGCTGAAATTGATTCCTTAATAGAAATTGAAAATCAGCAAATAGAAAAACTTAAAGAGTATAAACAAGCAGTAATTACTGAAGCAGTCACAAGAGGATTAGATAAAAAGGTTCCTTTAAAAGACAGTGGCGTTGAGTGGATTGGCAAGATACCTGAAGGATGGAGTATTCAAAAGGTATTATACCAACTATCTATGCCAGTAACAGATGGTCCACATACTACACCAGAATTACAACCTGAAGGAGTTGCTTTTGTTTCTGCTGAAGCTGTTTCGTGTGGTAATGGTAGCATAGATTTTTCTCACATTCGTGGATATATTACTGAAGAGTTTTATCAAGAATGTTGTTTAAAGTATATTCCGGAGATTGATGATGTTTATATGATTAAATCTGGTGCAACAACAGGTCGTGTTTCGATTGTAACTACCTTAGAGCCAAAGTTTACTATCTGGTCTCCTTTGGCGGTTATGAGATGTGATAAAAATAAAATGGTTCCAAAATTTTTATATTATGCAGTTCAATCTGAACAATTTCAAAGACAAGTTGCATTGGGTTGGTCATTTGGAACACAACAAAATTTAGGCATGCGTACATTAGAACAATTGAAGTTAATAATACCAACATTATCTGAGCAAAAAGACATTGCCAATTATTTGGATATGAAGATTGGAGACATTGAAAAGGCTATAAAAGTAAAAAATGAAAAGATTGAAAGATTAGATGAATATAAGAAATCAATAATTTATGAGTATGTCACAGGCAAGAAGGAAGTATGTTAGATGAAAAAAGATAGAAAAGTAAAAGAGAAAAGAATCAAAAAGAAATTATCTGCTGAAACAAGCAGTAATCTAACTACTCTAATAGTTATATTAGTTACTTTAGGAATAACTATACCGTTACATATTATATTTCCAGATAAACTAACATCATATTGGGTAATTGCTATTTGTGTTGCAGTTATTAGTCCATTTGCACTTGCTAATTTTAAAATAAATATGGAAGCAAAAGGTAACTTTACAGATGAACAAAAGAAAACTGCAACATCAAAGCTAGGTATTATGATGCTTTCCATCTGGTATGCCGATTTCACCTTCATTTGTATGTTTATGGGTTGGCTAATTGCATTCTTTATTTTAGCAGGATTATATTTGATAAAAATGATTTATAATGTTGCTTCAGTTTTAGTAAATAGAAAAGATGCAACTACATATCCTAATTTCTTAATTATTGGAGACTCTGTTTTAAGCTTCTTGTTATTAACATTACTAATTTACAAGATACCTGATCAAACGTTACAAACAATAGTTATTGCTCTTAGTGCTGCTTTAATAGGTGGCTTATTAACTTTACTTGGTGTTATTATGACCATAAAAAAATCTGATAAAGATAGAAAAGAAGATGAAATTAAGAAGGCAAGACCAGTATTTGCATATAATATGCTAAGGCAAGAGCCTAAACTCGATGCAGTAGTACAAAGAGTTTGTATTTCTGATTCGTCTGAACAGTTACAAGATGCATGCGATGTTTATGTAGAACTTGAAAATTCTAACTTATCATCTTTTGAAATAAAAAGAGTAAATCATGATGGTACATGGGTAAAAATGGAAGGTAACACAACAGTTTTGCCAAGTGCTAAATGTTTATTAAATTTTAGATTTATTGATAATCCTAATTCGTTGTTTTTAGAAGTTGGGGATCAACTAGGAAATAACTATTATTATCAATTGTTTGTTTTGTTTTTAGGCACAAAGTCATCTAATGGTATGTCTCTTCACACTGTTAGAGAAATTAAAAATATTACAAAAGAAGAAATAGAAATGATTATGAAGGAGGCAAAATAATATGGATACAAGTGAAAAAAGATTTGAACAAGATATCGAAACATATTTTTTAAATCATGGTTTTAGAAAGGTTTTGCCTTCAACGTACGATAAAGAAAAAATGTTATTTTCTGATGTTTTAGAAGAATTTGTTTCTACGACTCAACCTAAAGCATGGGCAAGATATACTAAATTATATGGAGCATCAGCTGTAGACAAATTAACTAGAAGAGTAAATACAGCTATATCAGAAAGTAATGTTCTTGATGTCCTTAAAAAGGGAATCAAGGATATGGGTATTGAAATCAAATTATGCTATTTCAAACCATCATCAAATTTAAATCAAGATTTAGTAAAACTATATGAGGGAAACATCTGTGGTATTACAAGACAATTCCCTTATTCAAAGAATAACAATAATACAATAGATACTGTGCTATCTATCAATGGTATTCCTCTATTCGCATTTGAATTAAAAGACCAATTAAAAGGTCAAGATGTCAATAATGCGATGAGACAATGGAAAGAAGATAGAGATCCTAAAGAACCTATTTTTAAGTTCGGTCAGAGATTCCTATGTTACTTTGCAATTGATTTATACGATGCCTTTATGACAACTGAATTAAAAGGTGAATATACTAGATTCTTACCATTCAATCAAGGTTCAAATGGAGCTGGTAATCCAGGAGGAAAAGGAAATCCTAAAAATGATGAAGGATATCCAACTTCTTATATCTGGGAAAGAGTCTTCAGCGTTGATTCAATGATAGATTTAATTGCTAAATTTATTACTATCACAGAAGAAAAAGAAGAAAAGAATGGTAAATCCTATATTACAAAGAAAATTATATTCCCTAGATATCATCAATATGATGTAGTTAAAAAGATTTTAGCAGATGTTAAAGAAAAAGGTGCTGGTGTTAATTATTTAATTGAGCATTCAGCTGGCTCTGGTAAATCGAATTCTATTGCTTGGATAGCTTATAGACTAGCATCTGCATTTGATAAAGATGATAAATATATTTTTGACTCAGTAATTATTGTTACAAATAGAATTGTTTTAGATTCTCAATTACAAGATACTATTAATTCATTTGACCATAAAGCTGGATTAGTTGAGTGCATTACTCAAAAGAAAGGCTCTAGAGGTCTTGTAGATGCTATTAATGATAAGAAGAAAATTATTATTTGTACTATTCAAAAGTTCTTATATGCTTATAAAGATTTCGATGAATTAAAAGGCAGAAATTTTGCTGTTATCATTGATGAAGCACATCAAGGTCAAAGTGGTGAATCTGCAAGAACACTAAGAAGTTCTTTAATTGATGTAGAAAAAGAAAAGAAGGCATTTGCAGAAGAAAATGATATGAATCCTGATGCAATAGAAGAGACTGAAGAATTATTAAATATCTTAGGTCAAGGACACCATGAGAATCAATCATTCTTTGCTTTTACTGCAACACCAATTAATAAAACACTAGAGTTATTTGGAACTAGTATCGGTGATGAAAAGAAAAAGCCATTCCATACTTATTCTATGAGACAAGCGATAGAGGAAGGTTTTATTTTAGATGTTTTAAGTACATATGTAACTATTAAAGAAGCATTTAAGTTAATAACTAATACTGAAGATAATCCTGAATTATTAGAAGAAAAAGCAAAAAGAGCTTTATTTAAATATTATAAACAACATGAATTTACCATTTCTCAAAAGGTAGATATGATTATGGATAATTTCCTTAATAATGGTAGAAAGAAGATTAATGGTCATGGTAAGGCTATGATTGTTACTGATTCTAGACAAAGTGCTGTTTTATATTATCAAGCAGTTAAAGAGTATTTATCAAAGCATCCAGATGAAACAAAAGGATGTGGTGTTTTAGTTGCATTCTCAGGTAAAGTCAAATTTGATGGTGATGATACTGAGTATATTGAAGCTGAAATGAATGAATATCCTGATGGTAAGAAAATCAATTCTGATGCTAAGTTTAGAAAAGCATTTAAGAGTGATGATTTCAACATTATGGTTGTTGCTGATAAATATCAAACAGGTTATGATGAACCATTATTACATTCTATGTTTGTAGATAAAAAATTAAAAGGTGTTAATGCGGTTCAAACATTATCTAGATTAAATAGAACTTGTCCATTTAAAAATGATACTTTCGTACTTGATTTTGCTAATACATCAGAAAGTATTAAAGAGTCATTCCAACCTTTCTATGAAGAGACTACATTAGTAGGAAGCAGTGATGTAAATAGAGTTTATGATTTAAGAAGCAAATTAAATGAGTTTGCACTCTTTAATGATGAAGATATAGATAAATTCTATGCAATTATGAAAGTTAATTCTGATAAGAAAAAACAAGATGACTCCGCAATTGGAAAACTTGTAAGTGTTATGAAGCCGGCTGTAGATAATTACGCTGATTTAGATGATGATAAGAGACTACTAGCTAGAGACACAATGATGAAATTTATCCGTTCATATGGATTTGTAACTCAACTTGTAAGAATTAATGATGAAGACTTATTCAAAGATTATTTATATATTTCTCATTTAATTAGATTATTACCTAAGACACAATATCCTGTGTTTGATTTAACAGGTAAAGTATCACTTGAATATGCTAAATTAAAAGAAACATTTAAAGGTGCCATTGAGCTTGAAAAAGAAGGTGGCGAAGTTGTTCCTGGTAAAGGAGCTAAGCCAGCTAAAAAGAGTAATAAGACTGATACTTTAGAAAGAATTGTTGAAAAGGTTAACGAGAAATATCAAGATGATTTTTCAGCAGCTGATAAGGTAGCACTTGATAGTGTATTCCAGATGCTTATGGGTGATCCTGTTGTTAAGAAAAAACTTACTGAGTACGCAAAGACTAATGATGCTCAAATGTTTATTAAATCAATATTCCCTAAAGAATTTGAAAGAGTATTAGTTGAATGCTATACAAAGAACGATGATGCTTTCCAAAGATTGCTTGGAAACGATCAATTTCAAAAAGCTGTAATGGATATTATGGCGAAAGAACTATATAAGACATTAGTGTTTGGTGAGGAAAAGAAATAAAAGAAAGAAGAGGCTTTATAGATGAAAAATTCAGCAGATAGAATCCAATTTATAACTGATTATATATTTTCTTATGAAAGCAAAATTAAAGAACTTAATAAGCAAGGCCTTTTTAATGATGCGAAAATGTTTGAACTTTTTGCTTCAAAAGTCGGTCAGTTATATTTGGGATTATCAAAGCCTCTTATCAATTTAAATATAGAAACTTCAACTTATCCTTGTGTAGACCTTTTTTCAGAAGATGGAAACATTTATTGTCAAGTAAGTACGTGTCAAAATGTACCCGCCAAAATAGAAACAACTTTAAATAATATTAAGGATTCTACTAGAGAAAACATAAAAAAGATAAAAGAGGTTTATTTTATTGTTTTAAACAATGAAAGTATTGATAAAGTAAAAGATTTAACTGTTGGAAATGTTTCTTTTGTTAAATCAAAGAATTTAATTACAACTAGTAACATCATTGAAAAGGCAGTTAATGACTTAAGTTTTCAGGAAGAACTATATATTTTATTGAAAAAAGATGATGCTCTAATTAAATGTGATTTTAAAAAATATCAGGAATCAATTGATTATGAAAGTAAAAGTATTTTAGAAGACATAGATGAATATATTAACAATACTTATCATATTGATTTATCTACTCAAATAAATGAAATAAAATCTAAAAACTCAAAATTTATATTGGTTTCCGGTGACGCTGGTAGTGGCAAATCTGTTTTATGTAAAAAAATATTGGAAGATAAGAAAAATGTTCTATGTGCAAGAGCTGAGAAAATAGTTGAAAAAGGCGATGTAAATAAGATTTGGGATTTCAATGTAAAGGAAACGCTTAGTTTAGTAAAAGGTGATGTTTACATTTATATTGATGCATTAGAATTTATTGCAGATAATATAAATAGGCTTGATGTTCTTAATTCGCTTCTGATGAGAATTGAAGAGCTTGATAATGTACATTTTTTATGTTCATGCCGTAGCTCAGATCTTGGATCATTTATTAAGGTTGTTGGAAAGTATCATATAGTTGAATATAAAATAAAGCCAATTAGTAAAGAGGTACTTAGTGATATTTCTGGCAGCGTCAAAGTTTTAAGTAAAATCATAAAAAATACTAAATATGATTCTTTATTGACTACCCCATTTTATATTAATTTTTTAACTAAACTTGAGAATTTTAGTTCTATAAAAGATGAGAATCAATTGCGTAGGAAAATTTGGGAAGAAATAATATGTTTGAATGATCCAACTATAAAACCTATAATTGAAAGAATTGTTCTTGAAAGAGCAACCAAATTTACATTGTACTCAGATGCTTCTAAATATGAAAAGGGTATTATTGATAGACTTATATCAAATAACGTTCTAATAAAAAATGATAATGGAATAAGACTAAAATACGATATTTTTGAAGATATATGCTTTGAGCAGTATATAGACAATCTTTTTGATGAATCAAAATCTGATTATTCATCATTTTTCAAAGAATTGGAAGGCGTAGGTAGGTGTATTTATAGAAGATATCAAATCTGGATAGAGAATAAACTATTCTCAAAAACAAATCGACAAAAATTTTTATATACTCTTATTTTTACTGACACTATTCCATTTATGTGGAGCCAACAAAGTATAATTGGAATAATTAAATCTAATTATTGTCAAGATTTCTTCAATGAATATTCTCTTCAAATAGTTAATAATGACTTATTAGTAAAGTTTATTGACATCGTAAATATCTACGGCTTCGAAATTAATGATATTTCTTTTGAAATAGGGACATTTATATTAAAAAATAAAGGATTTGGAAGAGAATCATTAATAAAAATTATATATGAACAAGAAATATATAAAAAAGATTTAAAAAATGTTGGAAGTATAAAGAAATTAATTTTTGATTATACTAATTCAATAAGCAGCAAAGAAGTATCTCAATATTCTTTTGAAATTCTTAAATTTTATATTGAAAAAGAGCTAGAAAAAGATTATTCATATAATCCAATTCAAAAAGAGTTTGATGCGATATACAAATTACATGAATCTGCTGATTGCTGGTTAAAAGAATACTTTGAAAATCTAAAACAATTCATAGATGGTGATGATGAAGAAAAATATGATTTTGCTAATGAGGCAATTAAAGATATTCTTTCATCAAATGGTATTTGTTTAGTAAATAATTATTCTAAGCTTATAAGAGAATTATATACTTTATACTATACTGTAATAAAAGAAAATAAGAATCCTTTTTATAATCACTACCATGATGATTTAGATAAAAATATTTTATTTGGACTAAATGATAATGCAGATTCATATGAACATGAAAGTTTTAATAAAAATCCTAAATATTATAATATTGTTTTCGCTTTGTTAAGAACATCCTTTTGGCCAACTTTTGAGTGGTATTTAGATTTCATAAATAATTGTATTAGTACATTTAAAGAGAAAAATAAGCTTAATACATATAAAATTTATTTCTCTAAAGACTCTATCAAAGAATATCTTGGTATCGCTGGAATGTTGGAAACAGGTGAAATTCAAAATAATATGCCTGCTTTGATTTCTGATATGACTTATATAGTTAAATGTACAATAATTGATTTTATCAAGGGACTTGACAATAATAGCAGGGAAGAATTTGCAAATAGTATTAAGAGACTAGTTTACGAAAAGACAAATAATATTATTGGGCTTTCCATTATATCCAACATAGGCTTAACTTTTTTTAAAGAGTTACCAGGATATTGTTTGGAATTGGTTTCATCTTTGGAATTCGTTCTTGATGATTTATCTAGGTATAGTCAAATTCTATATAGTCCAACAAGAAAAATGCTTGAAAATGAGATGGCTTTAAAGGTTGGATTACCAGATTTATCTATGGATAGATATAAAGATATTTCTCCAAATAACGAATTAAGAAATTATGCTTTCCTGTCCCAATTAAATTATCCATATTTAAAAACTAAATTTTTTGAAATCTTTGATTACCTCTATTCATTTTTGAATAATGATGAAGAACATGCATTGTTGTATTTGCAATTACAGCAAATGGATATCAGAAATGCATCAGTAAAAGAAGTAGATGACCATACACTTGCAATTGTTTCTAATATTGATGGAGCCGCAAAAGAAATAGTTGATAATGCTGACGAACAAAAGAATTCTTTTTCGGTAGTTTCAGATGAAGTCAAAAAAGTTTCTGACGCACTAAAAGATAAGACAATCACTACCAAAGATATTGATGAGTTTATTGAAGTTGTTTTGGCACATGATAGTGATCCGTTGTCATTTCAATTTAACAATATCTTAATTGCCTGTATTTCATTTGCGTTAAGTAAACTTAAAATTGATACTATGAAGCGTAATGAATACTGCTTGATATGGTTAAAATATGCTAAAAGGCAACTTAATAATGAATCAATCATTATTGAAGCCAATTTATATCAATTCTTATTTAATCAATTGAATGAAGAAATTGATGAAACTATAAAAAATGAAATCAAATTAATCATATTAGATTTGTTAATCAATAAGAATACTAGTGATGGAAGTATTTATAAGATTTTTAATTGTGCTAGAACATTTGTTTGCTCTAATACAAAATATAGCTCGTTATATCTTAATACTATTTTTTTATTAGCAGAAGATGAGATGGAGCACCAAAAATATAACTATAGATATTTATGTAAGTACCATAAAAGAGAAAAAGAAGATTTTATTCCTAATATGCAGCCAAGATTGAGCGGTGTGGATTATTATATAAAACAAGATGGAAGAGAACCTTTTAAATCAAAGAAAGATGTTATTATTAAAAAGTATTTGATTGATGAACTAGGATATGATTATTCAAACATTGATATAAAAAAGCTAGATATTAAGATTATAAGTCATACTTTTAGCTGTGGGCTTGATCCTCAAAAGAAATCAGATAGATTATTTATCGATAATTATTTAAAGCAATTAATAGATATCTATAGCAAAAAATCATATAATGCTCACGATATTATAAGTTTCTACGAAATATCAGAAGTAGAGAACTTTTTTAAGAACAAATTGCTAGATAAAGATTTATATTCTTTAATTATTAACATTTTATTTGATAATGCTGATTTTCAAAAGTTTACAACTGAAACTATTGATTTTTATTTAAATATATTAGCATCTTTAACAGCTTTTTACTTTGATTCCTATGATTCAAAAGAAAAGCGTGTACATGTAGAACGTGTTATTATATTGTTGGAAAGATATATAAATAATATCAAAGTTGAATATGTGAAAACTGAATTTTCCAGAGCATTGTTTCTTGGATTTGATAAGTTTGGTGGCCAAGGAGATTGGAGTGAATTCAAAACAAATTATGATTATTCAGATAAGATGTTTTTAAATGAAATGTTCTCAAAATATGGTTATCTACACTTTTACGATTTATTAGTTGTAATCTATCATCTTCAGTATAAAAAATTACTTCCAGAAATACTGATTTCACTTCATACCTCATTAAAAAAATACTGTGAATCCACGAATAAACGTATTAGTGATATGGAAAAAACAATTAGATTCATGAACCAAATTATGTATTTTGCATATGTAAATTTTGAAAGTGAAATAAAATCTGATAAGGAACTAATAAGCTCATTCGAGGGAATATTATGTCTTCTAATTGAGTTAAAAGATGAAAAATCTGCAGTCTTATTAGATGAATTTAGAATTCATTAGAGGTGTTTATGAAAAAGATATTAATTCTATTATTAGCAGTTACGTTTTTGGTACTGACATCTTGTGGTAAATCAAACAGCACACATACTCCAACTACGGATGAACCTAGTACAACAATTACTATTCCATCAGATGATAATTCAACAACTAAGGAAGATGAAACTGAAACTATAAAATTAACATTAAAAATAGATGACATAGAAGTAGATGTAATATGGGCTGATAATGATTCGGTAAATGCTTTGAAGAATCTAGCTAAAGATGGATTAACAATAAATATGAGTAAGTATGGTGGATTTGAGCAGGTAGGATCTATTGGTTCTACATTACCATCATCTGATACTAGAATTACTACTAATCCAGGAGATATAGTTTTATACTCATCAAATCAAATAGTATTATTCTATGATTCTAATACATGGTCTTATACGAAATTAGGACACATCAATTTATCTAAAAGTGAATTAACTGATTTACTTGGCGATGAAGATGTTGTGATTACACTTAATTTAAAATAGGTAAGAATACTTAGAGTTCTAGATTTATTCCAAATTATGGTGTATACTTAAATCGATAATTTAAAGTACCAGAAAGTCGAGGAAGGGCTCGAAGGAGGTACTTGTTTATGGATTATCAAAAAGCCATATTAGATAAAGTATCAACGGGTTTGAAGCTAAGAATGCTTCGTTGTAAATCAGCTCTAACTCATGAAGATTTAGCTGGTTTGCTCCAATTAAAATCACCTAGAGTGATATACGATTGGGAAAGCGGAATGAAAATTCCTAATGCTGAAAACTTGTATAATCTTGCTCTAATATTCAATATGAAAATGGAGGACTTACTCGTAATGAGATAAGCCTCTTTTTCTTTAAATTGAACTATAGTACATTTTTAACATTGAATTGCTTTGTTATAATATAAGGGACAAATTAGGCAATTATGCTCATAATATTGCAAAATTAGCAGAATTATGGTATAATTAAACCTAGATACAAATGCATGTTCTGAAACAGTGGAGTAAGAACTTTACCTATATGAAATGTTGGAGTGAATCTAATGGTTGGGATATACCATATGAGGAGTAAACCAATAGTTAAAAGCTAAATTTCAAGAGTGGTATTGCGTGTCTAAACAAAATAACATATGAAGAGGATAAATGTTATTGAAGTGGCGATAGGCTAATACCTACCGTCACTTTTTCGTTTTAAGGAGGTGTCAATAACATGAAGAAAAAGAGCAAAGTTATAGGCAAAGACTATGATAAATTAGAGAAAGATAATCTATGTGATAGAATCGATTATTATGGTCTTATCGCTAAAGATGGCAGAATTAAAATTGACACAAAAAGATATAAAAAATTCTTTACTATTCCTGATAGTAAAATTGAAAATAGACATTCTGTTTATTATCTTCCTACCAAGCAACATAGATCTGATTATAAATGTAATTGGTTTAGAGATTTATTAGCAGGATATAAACAATTATGGTTCAGAGAATATAAGAGCTTTATTGATAGCATAAAGACTCCTAAACAAGTAGAAGATAATGTAAGATTATCCTATCTTTCTGATGGTGTTTTGGAATATGATGAAGCTAATGCTAAGGCATTTGTTGCAGGAATGAAAAGAGCTAAAGATTATAAAATAATTATTAAGTCTTTATATGCACAATTCTTTCATCAATTAATGTCTAGTATTGATGCGTTATGCTTAAAGATGCTTACAGCATGTGGATATAAAGAAGAAGATTATACAAAGAAACAATTTGATATTTATATGCAAGGTTTACAAGGTGATAGTGCGTTGTCATTTAGGCAATATACAAATTACCCTTTATATGATAGAGCATTTACTGTTTGGAACTTCCTTAAACATAACTCTCTTAGATCATACAAGATCTTGAAGCAATGGTATCCTAAAATGGTATGGGACCCAGAAGAAAAATATCAAAATGGTGAATCTGCACTTTCTGTTGTTAAACTAGATGAGAAATTCATCTTAGATTGTTTAGATAACTTACATTTATTCTTTGATGAATTATGTGCGAGAGCATTCGGTGAAAATGCAGCTGATGCACAATGGGATTATGATGATTACTTCTTAGACGTCGTACAAGATGAGATAGATGTTATTGTTAATCCACTAGATATATAGGAGGACAAAAGAATGGCATATATATTTTTATCTTTTAGTGAACATTTAAATAGAGGAGCAAACTCAAAGAATGATTTTTATAATTTATCATTAAATGAACAATTTGAATTGCTTCAAAGAAGAATCCCATTGGAAAGACAAGTATCTAATTTTAATACTTTTATTGAAACATGTTTCCCTACTAACTTTAATAAGAAATATTATATTTCTTGCCCTAATTTTTTAAGAGAGAAACATCAAGTAGCAGAAGACAAACCATCTTTTTTAAATAATGTAGTTATTCGACCAGAATTAACTTTATCAATGAAAAGAGTTCTACCTGACAATCAAAACATCATCTTGATTGGTGATATTTATGAAGGTGGAAAATTAAAAATGTTACAGATTAAGGGATTACAATTAATTGATGATTCAATGGAATCTCCATATGATTTAAGAGTGGATGATTATTCAGTTTGTAATTCATTTGAACGAGGATATTGGAGTATAAATCATGTTGATTACAATGATACATTTTTTACGCCTAACAACATTAAAACGATTATAGATAATTGCTGGACTGTTGAACATCCTGAGGAAATTAGAAAAACATATGAAGTTTGGAACAAGTATATTGGATTTAGAAAATACTATCTTCAAGAACAATCAAAGCGTAATTTCAAATTAGATAGAGCTATGTTTGTTGAAGCATATGCTGTAAATAGAAAAGATTATAAAAAGAATGCCTCAATCTATGATGAATATCTTCTTGATGGAAGAGATGAATTCAAATGGGGAGATATGATTGTTTTATCTGAAAAGATAGAAGATGCTGAAGAATTTCCACTTATTAGATTGGATATTGAAAGAAATAGAAAAGCATTTAATGAAGCAAAAATTACTAAACGTGGAAAATTGGTTAATGAAGAAGAACGTAAAATTCGTTCATTATCTAGCGATAATGTATTTATTACTTCTATTGATCCTGAAAGCAAATCTCAGCATAAGGATAGAAATGGTAATCAACAACAAGTTACATTCGGTGAATTATTAAATGCTGGATATGCATTAGGTGATAGATTTAAAATTGTTTCTTATGATATCGAACCCACTGAGCATTTAGAAGAGTTAGATTTAGCATATACAAGAGATATAGATAAATCATATAAAAATATAGATGCTAAGTATGAGAAGATTATTAAAGAAGAAGTAAAGCAAGCAGTTAATTTATATGAAAAAGAATTAAATAAACAAGCTAAAGAAAGAATTGATTTTTATAAAAATGAATTAGATAGTTCTTTAGAACAAGATGTTTTAGAAAATAAAGATAAAAATATTATTAGTTTAATTGATAAAAAGAAAAAAGAAATTGAAACTAATATTAAAAAGAATATTAAACAAGATAAAAAAGAAAAAGATAATGAATATGCTTTAAGGATAAAAGCATTAATTGAAGATGAAATATCTAAAATTGATGTTAAGTCATATTATGTTGAAAGAAATTCTAAGTTATTACAAGACAATACTAAAAGTATTGAAATGGAATTAAAGAGATTATTAACACAATATGAAGCAAAAAAGAATTCTGAAATCACTAACAAATATAAAGATGATGTTAGAAATGAAAAGATTAAATCAAAAGAAGAACTTGATGCAAAGTTAAAGTTTGATAAAGAAAAAGCTATTGAAGAAGAAACAATTATTAGATTCTCATTATATTTTAGATTAGGAGATGCTAATAATGTAATTTCTGATAAGCAAAAGAAGATAGTGGATTCTTGTGAATATATTGTTTATGATAATCGTGCTGAAAAAGCTAAGATTTCAAGACAAGAGGCAGCCTTAGATAATTTCTATTCTGGATATGTTAAGAATCCATATCTTTCAACATATCTTTTTAACCCAGAAGAATTAGATACAGTTAAAGCAGAACCTAGTGATTGGATATGGTATTTAGAATCTCTTAATGAAAAGCAAAAAGAAGCAGTTAGAAAGGCTGTTTCAAGTAATGGTATATTCTTACTTCAAGGCCCTCCAGGAACTGGTAAAACACAAGTAATTGCTGAAACAGTAGCTCAGTTAATTAAAAAAGGTAAAAAGGTATTAATTTCATCTGAAACACATAAAGCAATTGATAATGTATTTGAAAGATTACCTAAAATTGCGGAAATCGTACCTATTAGATTAATTCCTTCTAATAATGATAAAAAGAAAGAAAATGAATATGATCCAAAATTCCTAGTAGATAATTTCTATTTAAATATTTCTTCTAATATGAAGAAAGCTGTTAATAGATATAAGAATTTTGAAAAGAACAAAATAGAATTTGCTGAAAACTTCGATAAATTAAAGCTGGCAAAAGCCAAAATAGAAAAATCTCAAAAGGTTTTAGATAAGGCTAACGAAGAAATCAAAAAGTTTGAAGACAATGCTAAAGACATTAATTCTAAGATATCAGCATTAAATGATAAAAAGGACTTGGTCAGAATTGATATTGATATCTTAAGAAGAACTAAACGTCATATTGAAAATGATAATTTGAGACCTGATGAAGATGTAAAGGTTGACTTGCTTGTTGATGTAAGAAAGAAACTAGAACCTTTATTTGAAAAAGATGTTTATATCGATGATGATTTAGGTCAATTATTAAAGAATATCAATTCAATTAAAAATGATGAAATAGAACGTGAATTAGCAGTTATTAATCCTGAATCCAATAAAACTATTCTTGAAGTTAAGAAAAATGATTTAAAGGCTGAATTAAATAAATATGTTGATGAATTAGGAGACATTATTGATCCTAATAATGAGGAAAAAGTTGAAGAAATTAAAAATGAATTAAGAAAGGTTTTAAAAGAACTTAAGGCTGAATCAGTTGACGTATCTTTAAACGATTTAAAACTTAATAAGATTTTTAATTATTCATACTTAGTTGCAAATATTTCTTTAATTCCAGAAGTTATTAGAACTGTAAAAGATAGAATTATTGAGATTAAATCTTCAACGATAGAAGTTCTAAATAAAGAATTACGTACTATTGAAGATAAACAAGCAGAACTAGATAAAGAAATAGATTCATTAAAGCAACAAATAAAAGTAATTAATGAAAATATTATTGATATTCAAGAAAGAAATGATGTTAAAGATATTCAAGAAGCCAAATATAAGCTTGAGAATGATTTAATAAAATTCTTTAAAGATTTTGAAATTCCTGAACCTTATAAGGATGTAGATGAAGGACTAAAGATTATTAAACGTAAATGGTCTGAGCTTGAAGATGATTTCCAAGCGAAGGAACAAGAAAACAAAGAAAAAATACCTATGTATGAAAAGATCGCAAATTACATCACTAGTGAAGATGTAATTGAAGAAGATAGAAAGGTATTTACTAAAGACTTGTTTGAAAATGCTAATGTATTTGGTATTACATGTACATCTAACGATAGATTCAGCGGAAGAAATGTTGATGCATTATCTGAATATAATATCGATGAGATTGATATTAAATCCGTTGGTATTGATGTAGTTATTATCGATGAGGTTTCTAAATCAAGTTTTATAGATTTATTGATACCTATTCTTTATGGTAAAACAGTTATCCTAGTTGGAGACCATAGACAATTGCCTCCAATGTATGAATTCTCCAAATTAAGAGATGATGATTTTGAAGGATTAGATGAGTCAATTATTAATAAAGATATTAATAAAGAGTTTACTAAATTGTATGAAGAGTGTTTCTTCAAAACTCTATTTGAAAGAATACCAGATAGTTATAAAACTATGTTAGTTCAACAATATAGATGTCATGAACATATTATGAATGTATTTAACCACTTCTATAAAGGCGAATTAAAACTAGGTTTTGCAGGTCAAAACAATAATAAACGTCATAATGTTAAATTACTATCAAATGGTAGAAATATTATCGAACCAGATAAACATATTTATTTTGTTGATTGTAAGCAAAACGAAACGCATGAAGCTGATTCAACATCTATGTACAATACTGGTGAAGCTAGAGTTGTAGTTGAATTAATCAGAAAAATGAATACTTATTTCAAGTCGCATCCAGAACTTGAAAAGCTAAGCATTGGTGTTATTTGTACATATGGAGACCAAGCTAGAAGAGTAAAAGAATTACTTAAGAGTGAAAAGGTTAAAACAGATGCATTTAAAACAGATGTTGAAAAAATGATTGTTTCAACTGTCGATGATTTCCAAGGTGATGAAAGAGATATCATCATTTTATCTACAGTTAGAAATCCTGAAAATCCAAAAAGAAGTGATCCTGGATTTATCCTAGCTTATCAAAGAATTAATGTTGCTTTATCTAGAGCAAGAAGAATGCTTATTATGGTAGGTAACAGAAAATATCTTGAAGAAAAAGGTGTGATTGATTTACCAGATGTCTATGGTCGTGTTGGTAAAGAACAAAGAAACTTCAGAGTTTATGAAGAAATCTTAGCTACTATAGAACGCTATGGTAAAGTAATCGAAGATATTGATGTATTAGATGATAAGGAGGCGAGAATAAATGGATAAGTTTAAACTAGAAACTTCTATACAATTTCCATTCTTTAAAATGAATGAACTTGTTACATATTCTGAAGTTAAAAAGCCTAGTGGTGTTGCTTATATTTTACTAGTTCTAATTAGTGAATCTAAGAATAAAAACGATAGATTATCCAAAGTATTAGAAAACTTCGGAATACCTAAATCTCTACATTATATTTTCGCTGATAATGTCCAATACTTAATGGAACAAGGAATATTAGAAGAATTTAATTTTTATAAAACTGAATTTGATAATTACCTAATTGGTTCATTTCAATTTACTTCAAAAGGTAAAAAGATATTTGCTGAAGAATCTATACCTACAGGTATTAATAAAGAATTAAAAGTCCCAGTATTTTATAATATTGCAATGAATGAACTATTATTGAAGATGGATAATGATTTAGATCCAAAGCCATTAATGGACTGTGCTATTACTCCTGAATTTATGGATAGATTTAAGAACGAAAAGAATGTTGAAAATTTCTTAAATCTTCAAAAAGGAAAAGGAATAAGTGTTAAAAAAGAAGAAATCATAACTAATGTAGAACAATTAGATCAAGAAAATTGGATTGGAAAATATGATTGCGATATGAACATTAATGGCGATAACATTGAAATTAAATTTGATGAATTGCTATTACAAAAATTCTTTGATGCTAATTACAATCAAGACATGGTTAATTTAGCTATTTCTTATAAAAACAAATTTAAGTTTAAATCATCTTTTAAAGATAATCTTAAACTAAGTAATTATGGTTTCGATAGAATTGCAGGAATAATTATTCCAAAAGAGATAGATGATGTTTTAAAACAAAAGAATCAATTATTACTTACAAAGGGTAATTATAAAACTTCAAATGGTTATATGATTACTAGTTCGGAGTCTATTGCAAAATATGATGATACGATTGAATTTATTCAAGTAGATATGCACGATTCTGTTTATGCATATATTCCAGGCAATTTTAATTTTAACAATAATCTATTTGGAATTATTACAATTCCTCTTGCTTTAAAGATTAAATTGACTGAAGAAGAATTGAAAAATGTCATTAAACCTTATGTAGTATCATTATCTACATATAGTGAAGATAATTTTAAAGAATTAGTTAAGGTCACAAATATCACTGATGACTTGAAGCTAGCAAAAGAGATTATTGAAGGTTATGTAAATAAAGATGCTGAAAGTAATATTGTTTTATTAAATGAAATGAAGCCATATGCTATATCTAATTCAGGTATATCAAATATTTATAGAGAATTGTTAGAAAAGAATTATAGCAATTATATGGATAATTTAACTGAAGATAATCTTGATACAGCACTTAAGATAACTGCTTCAATTCCTAAGTTCTTAAATATTCCAAATAAGGATGTTTTATCAAGAATATTTAAGAATATAAAAGCTAAAAACGAGTTAGAAACTTATGAAACATTAGTAAGTAAAGGCTTTGATAAATCACTAGTTGTTTTATATGTTAATCCAGTAATTGAAGCATTAAAGATAAGAAATTCTGAAGAAAAAAGTGTAATTGATTTAATTAACTATGATGATGCTTTATCAGAAATGAAGAGAATAACTTCTATTAACGATTATAAGAGTTATTTATATGATGAAGAAAAGATTAATCATAATGATTTCAAAACAAACTATAATAAAGCATTTAATCTTCAAAAGAATATTGCTGTATTTAGAAGTGGTAATGAAGGATTATTTGCTAATTATGATGGGTTCATGAATTTATTCTCAACTATTAATGATGATATTAATTTAGTTGAAGCTGCACTTAAGAATCCTAATAATTTAAAGCCAGAATTAATTGAAAAGAAAATAGCTAGTGGTGAATATCAATTTGTATTTGTTAATCTTTCTGCAAAATTAGAAACAATTTTGAAAAACAAATATAAATTAGATGGCAAATTATCTGACATGTTAAATGACGCAAGATCTAATGGTATAATTGATAAGAAGATCATTAGTGATTTGCATGATTTTAGAGATAATAGAAATGCATATGTTCATCCTGAAGATAGAACATCAAATTATAATGCAGATGATTTAAGAAGATGGGCTAAAGAAATCTTTGATTTGGAGGTGGAAGGAAAATGAGTCAACAAGTAACCGTTGATTATCAAGGTGTATCTATTCAAGTACAAGCTAAATGTGACACAGCTGTTCATTCATTGTGTCAAATAGATAAAGTACTTGATAGAATTCATAATACAGCAGATAAACTTGAAACTGCTAAAGTAAAAGAGTATGAAGCTTATTTGCAAAAATCCAAGGAAACAATCAAAGAAAAGATTGAAGCGTTTAAGAAGACTCTAGAAAAATACAAAGAAGCTAGGGCTTATTCAGTTAATAATCATCAACCAGATTATCAACAATTCATTAACTTTACTAATAAGGTTCAAGCTGAATCAGAAGAATTAATTAGAACAGTTAATGAATTAACTGGTTCTAAACTTGCAGTAATAGATCAGATGATTGATGAAGGCTTATTAAATGCTGGTCAGGAAACAACTCAAGCTATGTTAGATAAATTGCATGGTGTAGTTTCAATCTCAAGTGACATTTTATCCAAGATAAATAACATTGAAGATGTTTCATTAAGAGAACTAGCATATAAAGAAATCCTTAAGAACGATAAACTTAGCTTTGATGAAGTAATCACTAAAGCACAAGATGAATATGATATTCTTTTAGGAAAACAAACAAAAAAGGTTATTCAAGAATATAAAGAAGAGCTTACTTCTAAAGGTATTACTACAGAAGAATTAGATAAAGCTAAATCTATTGATGAAGCTAATGCTATTGCTAATGAAGCAATTACTGATGAAACAATAAGAAAAGAAACTTTAAAAGTTATTATTAAAGCAATCAAAGATAGAGGATTCATTGTTGATACAAAGAAGAATCTTAAGATTGATAAAGAAAGAAATATTGTTAAATTAGTTGCATTAAAAGCATCTGGACAAATGGCTGAATTTGAAATTCAACTTAATGGTAAGTTTATGTACCACTTTGATGAATATGAAGGCCATGCATGTAAGAAAGATATAGAACCATTCTTAGAAGATTTAAAGAATATCTACGATATCAATATTCTTCATGAAGAAGTAACGTGGGAAAATCCAGATAAGATTCAAACTCAAAAATATCAATACATAAACAAAAATAAGGGTACTAATTAGGAGGTAAACACATGTCTTTACAAAATAGTTTTAATAAAATCAGAAGAAATGCTGGAATAAAAAAATGTGTCATGATTGATGGCAATGTTGGTGACGTTTATCTAAATGAAAAGAATAATATCGTTACATTAAGAGAATATCTTGAAGCAATGTTCAAAGATATGGATTATCAAGACATTGTTTACTGGGATAGAGTTGAAGGTGCAACTGGTGCAATTGATAAGCTTACTTTAACAGATGAAGTTGAAGTAGAAGGTGATGCATATGATTTAGGTGATGAAGAAGAAACACCTAAAGCACAACAAGGCTTATTTAAATCACCAGCTGAAATCTTAAATGTTGTTTATAAGAATGTAATTGATAAAAAGAAAAAAGTAGCTTTCATTATCAATTGGTCTGAATATTTATTCAGTGTTAATGGGTTAAGCGATGATGAAAGACAAAATATTACTTTATTAGGTAAAGCTCTAAAGGATAGAAAAGTAGATTATTTAAACACTGACTGCAACGAAAGTGTTGTTGTCATTATTTTAAATAAGGCGTCTGGATTACCATTATCTTTCTATCAAGGAAATCCTGAAGTTGAAATTGTAACATTACAAAAACCAGATAGAGAAGAAAGAAAACAAATGATTCAAAAGATAGAAGATTCATTTGAAGTAAGATTAAAATCTGGTACTAGCTCATTACTTGATAATGAAAATATTGATTGTATTGACATGCTTGAAGATTTCACTAATCGTGAGATTATTCAATTGTCAAGAATGTCTAGAAAAGAAGATAAGATGACTTTTGATAAGTTATTCTATTTATTCAAATATGGTGAAAAAGAAAATCCATGGGAAAAATTAGAACAATCTAGAGTTAAGAATATCAAAAAAGAATTATCTGACAGAGTTATAGGTCAAGAAGAAGCAATTGAAAAAATTGAAAAGACTGTTGTTAAAGCATATATGGGTTTAACAGGCCTTCATAAAACTTCATCTAGATCAATGCCTAAAGGTGTATTCTTCTTTGTTGGTCCTACTGGTGTAGGTAAAACTGAATTATCAAAAGCTTTAGCTAAGTTTTTATTCGGTGACGAACAAGCATGTATTAGATTTGATATGTCTGAATATGCTCAAGAAAATAGTGATCAAAAATTAATTGGTGCTGCTCCTGGATATGTTGGATATGAAGAAGGCGGTCAATTAACTAATGCAATTAAAGAACATCCATTCTCAGTTGTTCTATTTGATGAAATTGAAAAAGCTGCAAAACCAAATCCACGTATTCTAGATATATTCTTACAAATTCTAGAAGATGGACGTTTAACTGATTCTAAAGGTGAAACAGTATATTTCAGTGATACAATCATTGTATTTACATCTAACTTAGGTGCTAATCAAGTACAAGCTTCATCTGACAAAGAAGGTGTAGCAAAAGAATTCATTAAGATTGTAAAAGATTACTTTGATAATGAATTAAAGAGACCAGAATTATTAGGGCGTATTGGATATAACAATATTGTTCCATTTAATTTCATTCAAGATAGAGATTTCCAAATTAAAATCTGTAAGAACAAGTTGAAACCAGTTATTAGAGGAATTGAAGAAAAGTATAAGCTTGAATTAGAATTTGAGAAAGAATTAGAAGCAATCGAATATATTTTAAAAGCTGTAGATTCATCTAAAGGTGGTCGTGATATTTTAAATGCTATCAATGATAGATTATTAGATCCACTAGCAATGTTCTTATTTGAAAATAAAGATGAGTTACGTTCTTTAAAAGGAAGTAGAATTATTACAAAGGTAACTAAAGATGGATTCAGCTTTGACTTCGATTAAGTTTAATGTAGCATATATAAAATTATGCACTAAAACTGAAGGTCCGTATAAGAGATGCTGCATTTGGTTTCAAGGATGCAACATCAATTGTAGAGGATGTTGTAATAAGAATTTACAACCATTAGTTCCTAATCATATAGTTACATTAAAAGAACTTATCGATATTGTTAAAGAAGCTAAAGATAAGTTTGATATAGAAGGTATAACTCTGAGTGGTGGAGAGCCTTCTTTACAAACTGGTTTAAAATACTTTAATAATGAGATTCATAAATTAGGATTAGGAATTATAATGTTTTCAGGAAAAAGCAAAACTTATCTAGATAAAAGTCTAGTTGAATCTGTTGATTTATTAATTGATGGTCCGTTTATTGAAGAACAACTTGATGACAAGAGAGTATTATTAGGTTCTAAGAATAAGGAACTATCTTTTATTACTGATAGATATAAAAAAGAAGAAGGATACTTCAATAATTCTATAGCTATTGAAGAAGTAACAGCAGAAGATTATATATTCATAAATGGGGACTGATTATGGATAAAAAAAGAATAGAAAGTGAAATGAGAGAATTAGAAATTAAAATTCATTATCATTTTAATGACATATCATGGCTTGCTAAAGCTATGGGTTCTATAAAAATACCTGTTTCAGGTCAAGGAAAGAATGGTTCTGAATATTCTAATGAAGGCTTGGCTACTGTTGGTGATACTATATTAAAATCAGTTATTGCTGATAAGTTTTATAGAGAAGGAATAAGAACCAAAGGTGAAATCACAATTAAAAAGAGCGGTATAGAAGACAATGCAACAATGCATGATGTAATGATTAAAGAAGGTTTAATTGATTATTCTTATAATGATTTACATTTCTTCAAAGATCCAAATATTCCTGACCATGAGCAAGTTGTGCATAAGGCACATGATCCATATATTGAAGCTATGGTTGGAGCTGTGTATTATGATTCAGGAAATTATGATACGACTAAACGCTGGATTCTAAAGTGGTTATTACCTCTTTTAGAGAAGTATAAATAGCATCAATTCCAGCAGTAAATAATTACAGTTATTTTACTCTTAAACTGGAAAAAGGGTGAAATAACCAATATATATTCGCATATAGTTGTCGTTTTAGTGTAAATAGTTACTGTGGAGGAAAAACATGAAAGTTTCCTCATTGGGAAGCAAATAATAGAAGATTCAATGCAGTAAGAGTAAAAGGGTCTAGAGTTGCTTATGAAATTATTGAGGATTAATCTTCTTTAGGTTTCTTTCCCCAATAGTCTTTATTTTTAAACTCTCTACGTTTACGATTAATCTTTCTATTTTCTTTTATAGACCATGTACCTAGTTCATAACGATATAACGTATCGTCAATAAATTCATAAAGAAGATAGTCATTATCAACAACATATATTTTTCTAATTAAGAATTTAGTAAAGTAATCTATAATATCCTTATTTAATGGATAGATAGAAGATAATTTGTTACTAAATTCTTTTTGTTTGGTTTTAGTGGTTATTGTTTTAGATGCAATTAATCTTAAATCATTTATAATTTCATCTTTATAAGAACTATATAAATTTTCAAATGCTAAAGTAGATGCTTCAGTCATTTGCTCATCATGAATAAGAATTCCGTTACATTTTCTTTTGTATCTTGAATTGCAAACCCAATATAGAAGAACTTTGCCATAATCCTTTTTTCTATCGTTTCTTCTAGGCTGATAAAATTTATGACATAGTCCACATTCAATTTTATTACTTAGTGGATATGAGTTGTCAGTATATTTAATTGAATATAATTCTTGAACATATTCCCATGTTGACTTAGGTATAATTGCAGGATGATTATTATATATTCTATATTGTGGTAATTCACCTTCATTCTTTTTTAATGTATGGAGTACTACATCAATTGAAAATTTCTTTTGAAGTATTGCATCTCCACAATATTTTTCATTAGTAAGAATTGAATTAATAACAGCATAAGTCCATTTTTTAGAACCTAATGGTGTTAAGATATTATGGTTTTCTAAATATACTTGTAATTGATGATTGTTTAAGCCTTCTAAAAATAATTTATAAATCATTTTAACAAGTTTAGATTGTTCTTTATCAATTACGATTTTGCCTGCTGTTGTTTTTTTAAATCCTAATAAATGTTCAGTATGCATTGTGAATTTACCATGTTTATATCCATTTCTAATAGACCACTTAATATTATCAGATATTGATTTGGATTCTTCCTGAGCGAAAGAGCAGAAGAGTGTAAGCATGAATTCACCTTTAGGATCCATACTATCAATGTTTTCTTTTTCAAAGAATACAGGTACGCCTTTTAATTTTAAATCTCTTGTCGTTTGAAGAGCATCGATTGTATTTCTAGCGAATCTAGATACAGACTTAACTAATATAACATCTATCTTCCCATCAAGGGCATCTGTTATCATTTGATTAAATCCTTTTCTACGTTTTAAAGAAGTACCAGTTATTCCTTCATCATAATAAATATTAACGAGTTCCCAATCAGGATTAGATTTAATATAATTTTCATAATAATCTCTTTGAACCTGTAAAGAATGAAGCTGTTCATCTTGTTCAGTTGATACTCTTGCATATGCTGCGACTCGTTTTTTAGTAGGTACACTTTCAACTTTTTTCTTTATTTGAGTAATTTCTTTAATTATCTTTTTCATCGATTTCCTCCAACACGCTAATTATAGGTTTATATTTTTTAATGAGCTTTTTCTTAAATGATATAAGTTCATCTTTTGTTATAAATTTATCTTTAAACATTTGATTTAGAAGAAGGCATGCAAATCTATATTTTATTTCGCCTTCAATTTGTTTATGACACATAATAAAAACCTCCTTAAAGTTGTGTCTATCTATCACTCTAAAGAGGCTTAAAGTCAAGTTGTATTAAACTTGTTTTTTAAAATTCTTGTTGTATAAAATATGCATATCATACCTAAGTGTCACATCTGTCACGTCAGTCACGTGTCACTAAGCGTATATACCAATAAATATAGGTTTAGAGGGTGCACCTTAATTTATAGAGGGTGCAAAGTATCAAGTTAACTTACCTTTCACATTAAAGTTAATTAATATGCCTTTTGAATAAGAGGCATATTTTTATTTACAAACTGTTTTGCTGAAAATAGATTTTTAAG
>UMGV01055154.1_pt1 | contig 43340 bp, 47 predicted proteins | sample 1965361 | NCBI WGS metagenome assembly UMGV01 (sample SAMEA4836081, study PRJEB28245) | human gut metagenome | biome: gut microbiome; material: fecal sample | place: Denmark | collected 2008
ACACTCAAGCTGTGGCGGGGTCGAAAAACGAGCGCAATGTCAAACGCTCCATACGGGGGTGGTCGACATCATATTGAAGTTGGCGGTTTCTGCAGGACAGGAGGATATCGTCGACCACAGTTAATATGTTAAGCGACTGACCCAATTTCTGCAAGGTGTAGACTTGTATAAGGTGGTATAGCCTCTTGGATTCTCACTTAGCAGCTGTATATTCCCACCTAACTTTCACCAAAACGGTTAGAAAAAGCGTTGATATATATAGAGTTCTCACCTTCTCACCTAATTTTAGAGATACACAGTAAGTATACACATGCGTATGTATGTACCTAACATTGTGCCGTTTCACACGTAGTGTATACGGAATTAGGTGAGAATGGTGGGAAGATATTAATTTAATTATTTGATTAATATTGATATATATATTGTTATTATAAAGGAAGCCGGTCTTTTCCGTGCCAAAATTCATTCTCACCTTTTTTCTCACCCGTTCTCACCTTTTGCTTTTAGGTGAGAATTATCTGTATCAAGACTGGCGTGCGTGACGCTTTGTCACTTCGCCCAACATAGAAAAAGAGCGTACCTTTTGGCTGGTACGCCCTGTGAATTATTCGGTTGTTTTGGATTGCTCCGATGATTTCAGCCTTGATATCCCCGTGTTCAGCATCTCCAAATCGACATGGATGTAAGTCTTTTCCGTGATATCGGCTTTCGGCGAGTGGCCGAGTAACTTCTTCGTAACTAAGGGATCAACACCTCTTTTGTGGCAGACGGAAGCGAATGTGTGCCGTGTGACATGCGGAGTAAATTGCTCGCCATCGGAGCGCCTGATCCCGAGTTTATCGAGTGTTTCGCCAAACATGTATTTGCGGAAATAATTCGGGGTAATCGGAACAAGCTCCGTATATTTATTGGGGCTTCGCCCTCTCTCTACTTCCCTGCAGACTAGTCTCGGTCCGTTTTGAGCAAGAAGCTCATTAATGTAACCCTGAATTTGTGGATGAACCGGCACGATCCTGTTCTTGCCATTTTCTGTTTTTAGACCGCCTCGAAACGTCCTATTTACGGGGTCATAATCATCAACTGTGAGATTGAGAAATTCGCTTATTCGCCAGCCAGTATAATTTAGTATGACAATAAGTCTGGCCACCTTATCGCCGTTCTCCGCTGCAGCCTCCAATGTTTCGATTTGCGGCTCGGAGAATATCTCTTTTTCCTCGCGCGGTTTATCCGGAAGCGTGATAAATTCGGCATAGTTTTTGTCGATAATATCGTACTGCATTGCATATTTTTCAAGAAGCCCCGCCAGGACTTTGATGTTATGGAGAGACGAATATGATTTTTCGTCTTGCAATTTATCGATAAGATCCTGAAAGTGGCCCGTCCGAATAATCCTAACCTTGAAATTTTGAAGCTCGCCCATCTGTTTCCACGCTGCTCTATAACAATCTGCCGTGCTTCGGGAAATCTTAGGCAGCGCCTTTTCACTCCACTCTTCATAGAGCTCATTAAGCGAATAGTTGATCTTGGAGCCCCTATTTCTATTCCACAGCGCGAGTGCATAATCCGCTTCTTCGTAGGTGCTGAAGTATCCGATTGGCTCGCGCTTTTTCTTTCCGTTGACACGTTTCCACGGAGTCAAAGCAGCATATGGATTTTCCCGACTGCCGCTTAGCTTTTTAATTGTGCCGTAATTATTTGGTTTTCTCTTCATTTTTTCCCTCCGAAAACTTGACATTTATCGGAGTACACTGATATAATAATAGATACCAGTGTATCCGTAAGAGTTTGGTCGCTCCTATGTGTTATATTGGTGTTGGTTTGTCTGCCGGGGTGGTGCCCGGCAGACTTTTTTTATAATAATTCTATATATTTGGCGGCTGCAGCATATGCGACCGTCTTTTTATTTGGTCTAACATAGTCCTTGGACGGCCTATTCCGAATTGAATTAACAACCTTTTGATCTTCGCTCATTTCAATACCATATGCCCTGATTTTTCCGCTTAAATCTGAATCATTAAGGTTATCAATCGGCATTTTAAGTTGAGAACAGTAAGCGCAGTATAAGTAAAAAGCGCACAGTTCGGGGTCTTTCAAATGCCATGTGGCGATTGCAACTGCATTAGCGAGTCCTAAATATGGGCTTGGCGCTTCGCCGTTTTCCTGGGCATATTTGAGCAGCCCGATGCTCGGGTTTTCAAAATCCTCATCGACTACCCTGGTGATTACCGCGCTCAAATCCGACTTACTCATACCGCTGACGACCTTGATTCCGAGGTCAGTAGCATAATTGAGTTGCTTTTCAGTCGGCGCAATTTGGCGGTACCCCGATGTATCGATCGGAGCGGGCAAGAACTCATAATGTTTTGGCGGTTCGCTCTCCGTCTCAACGCCCTTTACAACCCTTACATCAACAATATCAGGCCTTGATTTCATACGATTAATTATTGTCCGTAAGATACCCATTAACAATTCCTCCATTTATTTCTTTTGTCTGATACTCGAGATTGGTGAAACCAAAGCGATTATCAGACCAAGTTGCGATTATTCATGTAATAATCAGCAGCAAATTTGATTAAATCTTCGGTAACGTTAAAATGCTCTGCAAGCTCCCATGTATGGGTTAATCCCGCATCTATAGCTTGGTAAAAAATATCGATTGGAACCAGGTGTTTCACCGCCCAAACATTGGCTTTGTGCTCATGCTTTGCACGAATATCAAGGGGTGAAAAGGCTGAATAAAAAGCTCCTGTTTCACAATGCCCCAGTTCGTGCGCAAGGTGTGTTCGCTCCTCTGCGGTAGTTTCGATGGAAAAAGGGTCAATACCGATGTAGTTCGGAATTGAAACGGATTTGTTTTCCGGAAGCTCGCAACAAATAATTGATATTCCATCCCTCTCAGCAAAATCATACAACTCATTTGTTTTCGTCTTTTTTCATCTCTCTTTCTTTAACATATTTTGCGAAATTGATTACCTCTTGCCACATTGCATCGGTCACTTCTCCGGAGCCGCCGAAAAGTGCTACTTTTGCATTTTCAACAAATTTCCTTTGCTCGTCCTCATGGTTGTGCTTTTCAATGAGGTCGGATTTTTGAATACCGAAATAATCGGCGAGAAGTTCAATTTTGTCAATTCTCGGATATTTATTGCCGTTATACCAATCAGTGAAAGTGGTATATTTGATGTTGAGGTCTCTGCACACTTCGCTTCGATCCTTATTTTTAATAGCCATATAATATCTGAGATTTTCTGAAAAAACCTCTTTATTTCCCAAATCGCTCATTTGCTCATCTCCTTTTACGAGCTCATTATACGCCTAATGCGTTATTTTGTCAACATTTTTTCGACTTTTTTACGCTTTAGGGGTTGACATTACGCTTTAAGCGTTGTATAATTGGGAGCGCAAGGAGGTGAAGAAATGAAAATCACTCTAAAAGCAGCAAGGATCAACAAAGGATACACGCAGCACGAAGCAGGTAGAATTATAGGAGTATCAAGAGATACCATATCAAAATGGGAACGGAATGAATGCGTCCCGAACATCAAATATATCTCTGCTATAGAACGAGCATATGGTGTCAAATATGATAATCTTATTTTTTTGCCTTCTGATTACGCTTTAAGCGTAGAAAGCCGCAGAACTTTTGATGCGTGACGTGACGCCACAAGAAAGGAGCGATCTAATGAACAACATATCAACTTTCCGAAACCCCGCATAAGGCTAAAGAATTTAAGCGCCGAGTGACGTCGGAGGTGCTTCCGGCTATACGTACTGCGGGGCAATATTCACTTGTTCCGGCCGATGATGTTATGGCGCTTAATTTACTTTGATTAATACCAACACCAGTAAAGGAGCATTTTTTATGAAAAAATTTTATTTCACCTACGGGACAAGCACTATATTCCCGTATCAAAATGGGTGGACGGAGGTCTATGCTGAGAATATGGCTCAAGCAACAGCCTTTTTCAGAGTCAGACACCCAGACAAATCTTACGGGACCATTAACTGTGCCTCACTATACACAGAGGAGCAGTTTGAAAGATATGGTTTCAGAAAAAAAGGTAATTTTGACGGCTTTTGCCACGAAGTGATCGGTTGCTTTGAGCCATCATCCGTCAAGATTAAGAGGTGTTGCTTCTGCGGAGCAGAACTGCTGTCATTTAGCGAGCAGAACAATGCTGCACCGCTTAAAGACGCCGTGTGTTGCAGCACTTGCAATGCCACGATTGTAGTGCCGTACCGGATTTACCTCACTAAAGGAGGGACAACGCTATGACAGATGCCGAAATTTTGTCTCTAAAAAGGGTAACGCCGCAGGTCGCCGCAAGGTATCTTGGAATATCTGACGACACTCTTCGCGACGGATTAAGGGATGGAACTTTTTCTTTCGGCACGGCAAGCAGAAGCACCAAGAGCGGCAAGTGGATCTACGACATTCGTCCTGTTGCTTTGGTCAACTATAACAACAACGGCAGATTACCAACCAATGTTGAAGCACTCGCAGAAACCATTGCTGCAAAAATAGTGCGAAAGCTAAACGGAGGCGGGGCTGAATGAATAAAACAGATGTCATGCGCACCGTCCTCGAAGCAGTACTTATCGCCGTAGCCATCTTTGGCTTGGTTAACGAAAGGAAAATAGCCGCATGGGAATCGCGGACACTCCTCCCGCTTATTAAAAGATACGCAAAAGCGGGCAAAAGAGCTTTGAGAGATGCGTTGCGAAAAAACAAGCGTTTAATGAATTGGCTTGAAGAGCCATCATTGTCAGAGCAGATTTATAACGACTTCCCGCACAACAGGATTACCGTCAATGCTGATTGGAGAAATCATCAATTTAGAAATATCGAAAAGGAGAGTTATGAAAAATGAGCGTAATCAGAAAAATCAAGCGTAATATGGCACGTATCCAACTGTGGTCCGAGGGCAAAAAAAGAGTCAATGCCAGGATTAAGCTGCCGAACGCCCCATCGGGAAAAATCGGTAAAAACACTCGCTATAGTTCGAGGGTTTCCAATTCTGACTTTGCTTTGGACTGGCGAAAAGCCCTAAAAAGGCGGGTAAACGACCTCAAATACCAGCAGGGCGGGAGGCGTGTATAAATGGCGAAGACACATTGGAAAAAACTACAGAATCCCAACTATCTGGGAGCGTACGAGCTCATGCCCGGGCAGGAATTAACGCTTACAATCGCAAAGGTGCAAGAAGAACTCGTTATCGGCGCCGACGGCAAAAAAGAAAACTGCTCTGTGATGCATTTTTGCGAAAAAGGCGTCAAGCCAATGATCCTTAATGTCACCAATTCAAAGACAATCGCCAAACTCTATGGCACCCCATATGTCGAAGATTGGGCAGGTAAAAAAATCACTATTTACTCTGCAGAAGTTAAGGCCTTTGGCGAGCTCGTGGAGGCGCTCCGCATCAGACCATATCTTCCCAAGTCGGACAAGTATATTTGCTCCGACTGCAGCAGGGAGATCACTCCCGCCTTTGGCATGACGGCCGAAGCCATTGCCAAACGTAACCAAAAGAAATACGGCCGGCCGCTCTGCGCCGAATGCGCGATTGCGGCAAAAGAGGCTGAAGAAAAAGCTGTAAAGGAAGGAGACCCGCTCAATGAGAGTAACGAAGATTAAGATTAAGAATCTCTTTGGAATTAAAGAAATTGAACTCGATGGCAGAAATGTAGAGATAACAGGCTCGAATGGCGTCGGCAAAACCTCTATCCTTGACAGTATACGATACGCCCTGACCAACGACAGCTCGCGCGATTGCATTATCCGTGACGGCGAAACCGAGGGTGAAATCATCATCGAAACCGATACCGGCCTTTGTGTTGACAGAAAAAAGAGGACCAATCAAGCCGATTTTAAGTCCGTAAAGGATGGGCGCAACATAGTCAGCAGCCCTGAGAGCTTTTTGCGAAGCATCTTCTCGCCGCTGCAGATTGATCCCGTTGCTTTTATCAATATGTCAAAGAAGGAGCAAAATCGTATTATTCTTGACTTGATAGACTTTGATTGGGATCTCAACTGGGTCAAAGAGCAATTCGGCGAAATTCCCAAGGGCATCAACTGGGAGCAGAACATCCTGCAGGTATTGTATGACATACAGGCCGAATCGGGCGATTATTTTATGACCCGACAAGATGTTAACCGGGATATCAGAAATAAAAGAGCTTTTATCTCCGAAATCGCTGCCGCGATACCTCCGAAATACGATGCTGAAAAATGGGAGACTTTTGACACCGCATCTAAATACAAAGAACTTGCTGATGCCAACAAACATAACGGGTTAATCGAAAGAGCGAAGATCTTCCGAGATAGCTATTCTGGGAAAATGCGAGGGATAGATGCTGATATGGAAATCGCCATTGGCAATATCCGCGATACATTTGAGGCAGAGCGCTCCGAACTCGGCGCTACAATTTCTCGGCTTGAGGCCGAACTCGTCGCAGCAAAAGAAAAGCTCTCTACCATTGATATAAGACTCGCCGACAAAATCGAGGTCGAGAGGTCGAATCGTGAGGTTAAGGCTGCGCAGCTCGAGAAAGACATGGGCGTCGCCGCCGAATATGTTGACCTCGAAGTGATAGATACCTCTGGGTTGCAGTCCGAAATTGACGAGGCTGAGGCGATGAAGCGCCACCTCAATGAATACAAGCGCATGCAAAACCTGCAGGGTGAGCTCAATGATTTGGTATCCGAGAGCGAAGAACTCACAAGGAAAATCGAGCTTGCTCGAAGCTTGCCCGGCAAGATATTAGCTGAGGCCACGATCCCTGTCAAAGGACTCACGGTTGTTAATGGTGTAGCACTTATCAATGGTCTGCCGGTTTCCAACCTTTCAGAAGGCGAAAAGCTGAATCTCTGCATAGATGTCGCCCTGTCAAAGCCCAACAATCTGCAGATCGTCCTTATCGATGGCGTTGAAAAATTAAGCGAAGGAAACAGAACCGCGCTTTATAAGAAATGTGAAGAAAAGGGAGTTCAATTCATCGCCACTCGAACGACGAACGATGATGAACTTATGGTAACGGCCCTATGATATTAACCGCCGAAAATTACTATTCGCAAGAGGCAAATCGGCAATATATGTCGGTAAGCCAATTTAAGTCGTTTGAGAAATGCGAGTATCTCGCTCTTGCCGAGCTTAACGGCACATACATTCGCCCGTCATCCACGGCAATGTTAGTCGGGTCGTATGTCGATTCGCATTTTGACAACTCACTTGATATTTTTAAAGCCCATCACCCCGAACTTTTCAAGCGTGACGGCGGTCTTAAATCCGAATATGTGCGAGCCGAATCAATCATTGAACGCCTTGAGCGCGACGAAATGTTCATGCGATATATGGCGGGGCAAAAGCAGGTCATAATGACCGGCAAAATTGAAGGCATCCCCATTAAAATCAAGATGGATTCTTATCACCCCAAAAAGATGATTGTCGATTTAAAGATCATGAGGGACTTTGCGCCAATTTACGTCCCGGAATTTGGTCGTCTGAATTTTATCGAGGCTTGGCGGTATGACCTGCAAGGAGCTGTGTACCAAGAGATTGTGCGGCAAAACACCGGTGACCGACTCCCGTTTGTTATAGCCGCCGCGACAAAAGAAGATGTGCCCGACCTTGCAATTTTTGAAGTTCCGCAGCCGAATCTCGATGCACAGCTTGAAATCTTCAAGGCAAATGCTCCGGCATATCAACTTATTAAGCAAGGTGTCACTGAGCCTATCCGTTGTGAGCACTGCGATGCGTGCAAGGCGACTAAGATACTCAGTCGCATCCTGTCATGGGAGGAGTTGCAAGGGTATGGCGGTTAATGTTGTCGTCTTGATGGGACGTCTTGTCGCGGATCCAGTACTTAAGCCAACCGTCAACGGCATTGAAGTTTGCAATTTCACGATTGCCGTCGACCGCCGTTATAACAAGCCAGGTGAAGAAAGACAAGCGGACTTTTTAGATTGCGTGGCTTGGCGGCAATCCGCCGTTTTTGTAGATAAGTATTTTAGCAAAGGCTCAATGATAGCTGTGAACGGCTACATCCAGACCAGAACCTACGAGGACAACAATGGCAATAAAAGAAAGGCCTTTGAAATCGTGGCCGACAATGTAAGCTTTTGCGGGAATAAGGGCCAGTCGATCGGCGGTGCAAGCTCGAAACCCGAAGAGTCCTCGTCTGACGCTGATTTTCAAGAAATCCCCGAAGAAGATTTGCCATTTTAGGAGTTGATTGAAATGGTTATACAGATTGATACGCGAGAAAAAGCCAAAGCAATTAGATCAATCGAGGCCGAATTCGAAAAGCAAAATATACAGCATTTTTCAAGCAAATTGTATGTCGGCGATTACATGAGCCTTGATAATCCAAGGCTCTGCATCGATCGAAAGCAAAATCTTAATGAGCTTTGCAACAATGTTTCGTCTGTTCCCAAAAAAGGCAAGGATGGGAGGATAAGGCGAGACAAAGAAGGAAAGGTGATGACCGATTTAGCCCGATTCTCTGCCGAGCTTGACCGCGCTCAAAAGAACGGCATAAAAATAATAATCCTCTGCGAACACGGAAAAGGCATGCGGACGCTCGACGATGTTAAGAATTGGAACAATCCTCGGCTCAGGACCTCGCCTTTAGCTATGTCCGGGAAGCGCCTTCACCAAATTTTACTTACACTATCTAAAACTTATAATTTTGATATCGTATTTTGCGATAAGCGAAACACCGGCAAAGAAATCATTCGGATTCTCGGAGGAAACACGAGTGAATAAGATATCCGCTTACGCTTCGGAGATTGTTAGGCTCATTTCACCGCGTGAAGCCTTGGAGTTGTATGGAATCGAAGTCAGCTCCAAGGGCTTCGCCCTCTGTCCGTTCCACTCTGAAAAGACGGCAAGTCTCAAGGTTTATCAAGACAGCTTCTATTGCTTCGGTTGCGGCGCAAGCGGCGACGTAATCAACCTTGTCCAAAAGCTCTTTGGGCTAAAGTTTGGCGAGGCTATAAAAAAGCTCAACACTGACTTTTCGTTGAATTTGCCAATCGGCGAAAGAATGACTCTCCGACAAGCTGCTGCCTATGCGGCAAGAAAGAGAGAAATTGCGGAGGCTCGGCGGCATGAACGAGAGCGAAAGCAAAAGATCTGCGAGGACTATCTCGCCTTGGTAGATGAATACATCAGGCTCGAGAGCAACTTCAAGTGCCATCATCCCACACAGGGCGATGAAGGTTTACATCCATTATTTATTGAGTCTTGCCAAAAACTCGATTACATATCATACCGTTTGGATACATTTGACTGGGAAGGAGGCTCGGCGGCATGAACGAGAGCGAAAGCAAAATCATCCTTGAGGGGGCTGAGAGCGACTATTTTCGGGAAACGTCGCCCGAGGGTCTCTTGTCATCCGAGGTGCTATTAAGCCTTTATGACATCAAAGATTTGGCCGAACGGGCAAGAATAAGAGCCCTGCTTATTTTAGCTGCCAAAGATAAGCACATTGAGCGAGAAGTCAAAGAAGTTCTGAAAGCCTATGACGCTGCCGATGTAAAACTGCAGCACGATTACCAGAAAAGCCAGAGTTTAACCACAATGTTTTCGTTCGTCAAGGAATATCATCAGTTGGATTGCGGATGTTGGATCGCGGACGATAATGGCGTCCGAATGCAAAAGCCCTCTGGCGAAATCACGTTCGCCACAAAGACGCCGATTTTGCCGGTCGCGCTGCTCGAAAATGTTAGTACAGGCACTGAAAAAGTTAAACTGCTCTATCTTAAGAATGGCAGCGCGAGGACTCTCATATGCGACCGCCAAATCGCCGCCAATCAGTCAAAGATCGTCCAGCTCGCTGACAAAGGAATCGAAGTCACGTCTGAGACGGCAAAACTGCTTGTAAGGTACATATCAGACTGCATCAATTATAACGCAGAAACACTTCCATATGCAAAAGCGTATTCGCAACTCGGCTGGAGCAATTCCGGATTCATCCCCTACTCTGAAGACGCCGTCTTGGACGCCGAGGATGAAAATCGGATCCTTTTCGGTGCCGTCGCCCCTCATGGCTCTCTTGAGAATTGGTTAAGCATGACGCACGATCTCCGCGAGAATATTTTGATAAGGCTCACGATGGCAGCGTCATTTGCCTCTGTGCTTATAAAAAAAGTCGGAGGGCTACCGTTTGTTTGCCATATTTGGGGCGATACTGGAACTGGCAAAACGGTTGCCTTAAAAGTTGCTATGTCAATCTGGGGCAATCCTGAAATGGGTAAATTGACGCGAACAATGAACATGACTGTTAATGCTATGATGTCAACTGCTGCATTTTTGAACGACCTACCATTTGCCGGAGATGAGCTACAGACGATCAAGGATGCCTCTGGAGACTATGATCGGCTTATCATGCGAGTGTGTGAGGGCGTTGATCGCGGCCGCATGGACAGTAACGGAAAGGCTAAAGAGATGAGGAAATGGAACTGTGCTTTTATCTTTACTGGGGAGGAGCCGTGTACCCATGACAGCTCTGGCGGCGGTGTCAAGAACAGAGTCATCCAAATGGAGGTAACTAAGCCCTTGTGCGTATCGCATAGCGGAAACGAGGCCGTATCTATCGTCGAGGAAAACTATGGCCACGCTGGTAAGGTTTTTATTGAGCATCTTGAAACTGTCGATGACCTCAAAGAACAGTTTCGCGGAATTTACAACAAAATCTTAGCTAAAACCGATACGACAGAAAAGCAGGCTATCCCGATGGCTTTAATGTTGCTTGCTGACAAATTAGCTTGCGAGTGTCTTTACACCGACGAAACACCGCTACAGGTCGAGGACGGCATCCCTTATCTCTGTTCGGCTGATGATATTGACACATCCGAAAGGGCTTATGAATGGTTTTGCGATTTTGTTGCAAGAAACGAGGTTAGATTTAAGTCGACGAGTCTCGAAAATCACGGTGAACGGTGGGGCAAGATTGAGCCTGACTATGTTTTGATAAATAAACAAGTCCTGTGCGGAGAGCTGAGAAAGGCTGGATTTGACTTTGATGCGATCAAGAAGAAATGGAAGACAAAAGGATACGTCATAATGCAAAGCGGCAAATATTCAAGCCGCACGTGTGTGGACGGCGGAGAAGTTTCACGGTATGTCAAAATGGCCAAACCGAGCAAAGACGATGAACTTGATGAGGTCGATTATAACGACGTACCGTTTTAAGGAGGGCTGACCTTGAGTGTAGAAGAAATACGAGTTTTATTAGCCCGGGCAAAATTTTGCATAAAACGACAACTGGTTATAGGACTCCCGTGGGGAGAATACATCCCCACAGCACTTGTACTTCGCTGTGTGAAGGGCGAGTGGAATTACTCTGTAGAATTTCGCGATAAAAATTGCACGAAATCTACGATTACGATCGATCTCGACAAAGTTGAATGGCCGAGCGCTGGAGGTGGATTTATATGCAGGGAATGACTCCTGAGGAACACGAAAGATACGATGCCGTCCGGGCATATCTCGATGAATATCGTAAAGCTGTTGAATACGAACGGCTCTGTCTAAATGAACGAAACGTCCAGGGAGAAGCTCCTGCTGCCTTTAATGCCCGACAGTCAAAAATTGTAGATGAAATGAAGGGCAAAAGCCTTGCGGCCATTGACTTATTGAGAGTTGGGCTCGGCAGGACAATCGTTGAAATGCGGCATATCGACCTTTATTGCTGGCGATATATCGAGAAAAAGACGCAAATGTGCCGAACCACGATTTATAAATACTATAGAGATGCGATATTTGATCTATATCAAAAGATGATCGATGCAAATTTAATTTAAAACCACCAACACCAATTTACACCAAAGGAGAATGACCAATGTCTTACTATATGAAAACGGCTACGAAATGCGAGTGATATCGTCCAATGCATTTACGGGCCGTTTTGTCTTTTAAAGAGTCGGAGGGAAAATATGAAAAGCGAAATATACTGGAAAGGCGTGCCTGGATCGGCATGGAGTATTTGGGACAAAACCGTCCACCTGTGGGTCGGCACCATATGCGAAGAAACACCAATGCTTGCCACGGCAAGATTATATCAGATGCTCGGTGAAAAAGCTAAAGATCCCCGTTATGAGCCGAGAATGACGCCATTGGTCAAGAGAAGATAGGAGGAAGAAATGAAGCATTTAATCGTTGACAATTTCGCCGGTGGAGGTGGAGCAAGCACCGGCATCGAAATGGCAATAGGCAGGAGCGTCGATATCGCTATTAATCATGACCCCGACGCTATAGCGATGCATAAGGCTAATCACCCGCATACCAAGCACTACTGCGAGGACGTTTGGCAGGTAGACCCCGTTGAGGCTTGTGACGGCAACCCCGTCGCTCTGGCATGGTTTTCGCCGGACTGTAAGCACTTTTCTCGCGCAAAAGGCGGCAAGCCCGTCGATAAAAACATCAGGGGGCTTGCGTGGGTCGCTATTAAGTGGGCAATGCTTGTCCGTCCTAAAGTAATAATGCTCGAGAACGTCCCCGAGATACAGACGTGGGGTCCTCTCGGAGAGGACGGCAAGCCCATAAAGGAGCGTGCCGGTGAGACCTTTGACGGCTTTATTTCCGCTCTGACTTCGGGCATATCGATAGTTCATCCTGCTTATCAAGAGATGTGCGATGCGCTCTCAATCGAGCCGACATCGGAAATGGCACAGACACTTCAAAACGGCCTGGGCTATGAGGTGCAATACAGGACACTCAAATCCTGCGACTATGGAGCTCCGACGACCCGCACACGGTTTTACATGATCGCCCGCTGCGACGGTCGCCCAATCGTTTGGCCTGAGCCTACACACGCCCCTAAAGACAGCGACGACGTCAAGCAGGGGCGCAAGCTACCATATCACACGGCGGCCGAGTGCATTGACTGGTCGATACCTGCACAAAACATTTTTGAGCGCAAAAAGCCCCTCGCTGAAAACACGCTGCGACGCATCGCACGGGGTATCCAAAAATTTGTGATTGACAACACCGAACCGTTTATTGTGACAGTTAACCATTCCGGCGAGGGTTTCCGGGGACAGACTACAGATGAACCGCTCGGAACCATTACTGCAAAAAACGGATACGGAGTAGTCATGCCGACAATCATGTGTAACAACACAAATAACGTCGGCGCGAACGTTGAGACACCTCTCCCTACTGTCACGACGGGGGATCGCAACTACCTTGTGGCGCCCTCCATCGTCCCCATCGGGTATGGCGAGCGCGAAGGCCAAGCGCCGAGAGTTAACACTGTCGATGAGCCTTTAGGGACAATTGTATCGAGCGGCAAGCATTATTTGGTCGCGCCGACACTGATCCAGTACCATAGCGAGACAGCCAAAGCAGAAGTGCGCGGACAAGAGCTGACTGAACCGCTCATGACGCAGGATACCTCAAATAGATACGCGCTCTCGGTGGCACACGTCATGAAGAACTACGGCGGAGGATATAACGGCGCTGGAAGCGCAGCAGACGCCCCGCTTGACACGGTCACGGCCAAAGATCACAACTCTCTCGTTACCGCCCACATCATGACGATGCGGAACAACATGGACGGTCAGCCTATCGATGAGCCGCTGACAACCATCTCATGCAGCGGAGCGCACCATGCTGAGGTTCAAGCTTTCCTTGTAAAATACTTTTCCAACGGTACGGCAAAGTCGGTTGACGATCCGCTTGATACAGTGACGACAAAGGATCGCTTCGCACTGGTAACCATCCACGGCGAAGAATACATAATCACGGACATTAAGATGAGGATGCTGCAGCCGAGAGAGCTTTTTAACGCGCAAGGGTTTCCGCCCGATTACATTATCGACCACGATGCCGACGGTCATCCGTATGTTAAATCAAAGCAAGTCGCGCGCTGCGGCAACGCAGTCACCCCGCCCGTCCCGGCGGCTCTGGTTAGAGCTAATTTGCCGGAAGAGGCGTTAAAAAGGAGGATAATGAAATGACGAACGAAGAACGCCGCCCGACAGGGCTACTCCATTCGGCCGACGAATTGCGTCGGCTTATCCGTGAATATCCCGCCCTCCCGCTACTTGTGTTTGCGGGCGAAGCGGCCAACATCGGGGATTACTCATATACGAGTTGCAGTTATATCAACGCACGCAAGGGCGAGTATCTTGACTGTGCTCAGGTTGTAAACGACTGTATGTGCTTTACCGACAGAGACGACTTTAGAGAATCACTGGCTAATTGTCTCGTCGACAATCTCGATGATTGGGATTGCACCGATGAAGAAATTGACACGCTCGTGGAGAAGAAAATGGCAGAGTATGACCCATACTGGAAGCCCTGTATCATCCTTTATGTCGACAACTGAGGATGCAAAAAATGAGTAACGAAATTGCATTACGCCCGTCCTATTGGGCAAGCGTTTCAGGCGGCAAAGACAGTTTGTATATGCTCAATTTGATACTGCATAACCTTGACCGTTATCCGCTTGATGGTGTTGTTCACTTTGAATTGGATATCGATTATCCGTTTATCCACGATGTTATCGACTATATGGAGAGTGAGTGCAAGCGTTTCGGTATTAGGTTTGTTCGCATTAAGCCGACAAAAACTTGGGACGAATTGTTCTACACAAAGCGTGGGAGTTCTGAGCATATTTGGGGCTTTCCTACACGCAAGGTGAGGTGGTGTAACAGCAAATACAAATTAAATGCTAAGCGGCAGTTGGAGGACTGGATGCGTTTATTGGGGTATTACACAGTTTTTTATCTTGGTTATTGCGCCGACGAGGAAAAGCGTTTCTTGAAACGTATGACACCGAATATGCGTGAAATTTATCCGCTTGTCGAAAACAACATCTACGAAAGCGAGATTTGGAAATGGGCAAAAGAACTGCCGGTTTATAACAATTATTACAAAACAAATGCTCGTTGCGGCTGTATGTACTGTCCTATGGCATCGTACATAAACTTTGCCTACCTCTTGAAATATTACCCCGAAAACTTTGATTATATGATAGCTCGTATGAGGGAGACGGAGAAATTGCGAGAAGCCGAGCTTGGCAGACCGTTTTCGGTTATATCGTCTAATTCAAAATACAATGCCGATTACCTCGACCATATCATAAGGACAAAGTGGCTAAAAATTTTAAACGAAAAAGAAAACGCAGCAGAACAATTACGATTTTTTTAGGAGGAATTTAATTGAGCGTAATGATAAGCATAAAGCCGAAGTGGTGTGAGATGATAGCACGAGGTCAAAAAACCATTGAGGTGCGCAAAACCCGTCCCAAGTTGGAAACGCCGTTTAAGTGCTATATTTACTGCACTAAAGCCGACCAAAGATTGATTGATATCATAAGAGACGGAGATGAAAATTACGGAGAGATATATCACGGCAAGCCTGTTTTTATTAAAATAGAAAAAGGCTCGGTCTGTGATATGTACGGTAAGCGTCAAAAGGTAATAGGCGAGTTTGTGTGTGACGAGATATTGCAATTTAATCGTGATGATTATAACTCGCCTGCCTATGACATTTCCGACGATGACCTAAACAGGACTTGTTTAGGTCAAGAGGATTTATACAGGTACGCAAGTGGTAAGACGCTATACGGCTGGCACATATCCGACCTCGTTATCTATGACGAGCCGAGAGAGTTTGAAAACTTTTGGAAAGCGGGCAAGTGCCCAGATGTGACCGAAAACGGTTGCACATACAGAGGTCATTGCTTCCGCGCGGGTCAAACGAACAGATGCGGTGAACCCCTTACCCGCCCACCGCAGAGCTGGTGCTATGTCGAGGAGGTGAGGAAATGAGCAGATACATTGATATTGATAATTTTTGCGAAAATTTTTGTTATTGCAATAACGAATATTGCGACAAATCAAGCTGTCCTATATTAAATGCGCCGACCGCTGATGTGACAGAGGTCAAACACGGGGAATGGATTACCGACAAAGATGGTTTTGTAACTTGTTCCGAATGTGGAGAAGAACACACATGGGACGATTTCCGACCGCCATTTTGTGATATGTGCGGTGCTCGAATGGACGGGGGTGATTTTGATGAAATGCCGAATATCAAATCCAAAGAGTAATCAGCAGGAGCTTGACAGGGCAATACATATCTCGGTCGCTTGTATGATGGCGGCGATAGCTGATATGGGCTATTGTGAGGCAAGCTGCCGTAAAATATGGGACAAGGCCATGCTCTATATCAATCAAGTCAAAGACGGGGCACTTAGCATCGGCGAGATCCTCGAGATGCTCGAGGAGGACTATAACATAAAAATCAATCCTTGAGGAGTTGAGACAATGTGCAATGCATGTATCCGAGCCCCTCCCTAACAATAAGTTACGCTCGAGCACCAACTTATCAGTAGAAAGGAAGATCAAAATGTCAAAATATAAAAAAATGTATAAAGCCACTATAGAAGAACTTTCTAAATATGAGGCTCGAATTGCGGAATGCAGCGACATGGTGCAAACGCTTCAAGCGGAAAACCAGCGTTGTCTCGATGAGAATTGCAGTCTTGTCGAGCAACTCACCAAAGCACGAATTGAGGCTGACTCAAAGGCCGTACGCCTCACAGGTGAATGCAATGGTTGCGTTTACAAAGGAGTTAATTTTCAAAAGTGTGGATCGTGTACAAGGAATCCCAAGGCGATTGATAAATATAGGACCGAAAAGTCAACATAACCGGAAAGCCGCCGAGATGATGTCCGGCGGCATAATTGTATTAATTACATAATATTGGTCTTTGGATCGTGTTCTACTTTTGTTCCACTTTTGTGCGTATTCGTGTGTGATTTTGTGGTTTTGACATAAAATCAAGTCATAAAAAGAAACCGCCGAAACCGTTGACATACAACGATTTGAGCGGTTCAATATGGTGATCCATCGGAGATTCGAACTCCGGACACCTTGATTAAAAGTCAAGTGCTCTACCGACTGAGCTAATGGATCAAATATCAACTGTGCTTTTTCAATGCTCAAATATAATATATTATTTGACCGAGATTGTCAAGTGTTTTGAGTAAAAAAGTTTAAATATCGCATTTTGGCGTAGTCGGACTCGGCCGGCGGCTGTATGCTGCGAAGGAGGGCTTGTGAACGGGAATCAATAATCATCCGCCGGTTTTTGACCTTCTCTCCCTCAGTCTCCGTGCAAGCTCCCTCGTCAGGGGGCAGCTCGATCTTAATCTGACATAATTGCATTTAAGTGCCGTAGCTGTCATTTAAACCCCGCTGCCTCACAGCAGCGGGGTCAACGTCAATATCTATTAAAATGTGTATTCAGCCAGGCTATGCAGATATCGAGCCAGCCTTTGATGCGGGCATTATACTCGGCGTCCTCGGGCTTTGAATAGACGGTGCCGTCGGCGACGGAAAAGCCGTGATATCCCCTCTCGTAAATATGCATCTCAAACGGCACGCCCGCTTTATCGAGGGCGGCGGCATAGGCGAGAGAATTCTCTATCGGCACACAGCCGTCCTCCCTTGCGGCGACGATAAAGGTCGGCGGAGTATTCGCGTCCACCTTTTCATCGAGCGACGGGACAGGCTCGGCAAGTATCCTGCCTATCGACGAGAGGATGCAGGGGTAACCGAGCACGCAGGCGGCGGGTCTGACCCTGCCCATTGTGCCCAAAGCGGCGCAGAGATGGCCGCCCGCCGAGAAGCCGATAGCGGCGATATGCTCCGGCTCAACGCCCCATTCCGCAGCGTTGGTGATGATAAGCTCCATTGCCTCCTCGGCGTCATTCAGCGGCCTCGGGAACTTTGCGGCGCCCTTACCGACTGAGTAACGCAGCACGAAGGCGGCGTAGCCCTTGGCGAGGAAGGAGAGCGCAATCGGCTCCGCCTCCCTGTCCGAGCACATCATATATGCGCCCCCCGGAATCACAAGGATAGCCGGGCGGGTCTTATAATTCGGCATTTCATCCGAGGCGGCGGGGAGATATGCGGTCAGCGTAACGCCGTGGTTCGTCAATTCCTTAACAAAAGTCCGCATATTCTCACCTCAATAAGTGACCTTGAGGGTCTTTATCTCAAAGGGCTTGAAGGTCAGCTCATTGCCGCTGAATTCGTCCTTGACCTCTTCAAGCATATTGGTTATCTCGACCTTCTTTGCGCCGCCGAAGAATTCAACGGGGCAGACGGTGTAAGTGCCCTCGGCCTCATAGAGCCTGACGATGAACGCCTTTTCGTTATCCTCGCAGGGCTTGATGACCTCGACAATGACGTTATCCGCCTTGGGAAGCACGAGCGCCGACGAGCTGAAGCCGCCCTTGCCGACAACGGCGGGCACGTTAAGCTCATAGGCGGGCTTGATAACTTCGTTTGCGCTGAAGCCGCCGACATGAGGCAGGAACGAATAAACAGTCCTGTGCAGGCCGTGGTCGCCGACATAGTCGGGTCTGGTGCCGCCCTTGTGGAGCGACAGACGCATATTGCCGCCCTCAACGCTGATGGCATACTTGCCGTCGTTGAGCACTGCCGCGCCGCAGCGGGTTTCGGAAAGGTCGGTGTATTTATGGTTGACGACCTCAAACTTTGCTTTCTCGATGGTATTGTTGCGGGTGGTGGGTCTGAGGACGTTGCCGTACTGTATCTCAAATCTGGCGTAATCGCTGTGGAGAGAGGTGTCGAAGGCGGCCTTCATGAAGCGGTGGTCATCCTGCCAATCCATGAGAGTGTCGAATCTGACCTCGGCGGTGTCGGCGAAGTAGAAAGCGTCCTGCGTGACGGTCGACTTCTTGGAGACGGAGTATTTGCTCCTGATGACCACGGCGGCTGCGCCCGCGGAGACGACTTCGCGGCTGAGCAGCTCGGAATGATCGGCAAATTTGCACTCAAGGTCGGCGTCGACATCCCAGTTATCCCATGCGGTGGGGACATCCTCGGCGACAAGCAGTGTATTGAACGCATAGCCGTCGCCTCTGAGCTGGCGCTTCATCCTCTTGTCATAGAATGACGAAATATAGCCCTTACCGTCAAATTCTATCTCGGCGAAGGGGGTGGAAACGCCCTTATCTGTGAGCTTGACGCTGCCGTCGGTATTTGCCTCTCCTTTGACGAGCTTAAACGAAATGCTTGAGAATGCGGGCACGGTGACACCGCTGATGATGAGCATCTCTCTGCCGTCAAGGTCGGTGTAATGCTGCTGCTTGCAGTCGATATCGGCGATATAGCCGGCGGGGCACTCGATGAATATCGGGTCGTTTCTGTCGAACGAAAGAGTATTGGTGACGCTCACGCCGTCGCCCTCGCCCGAAGCATAATCGGCTGAGAGCCTGCGTGCGGCGGCGATGACCTCGCCCGTCTCCTTGAGAGACTGAACGTGAGCGGGGTGGATGCAGGTGCCGGGCAGGATATCGTGGAACTGATTCATCAGCAGCTTCTCATAGAGCGGATGGATATGCTCGTCGGAGGCAACCTCGCCGCCCTTGACCGCCTTGCCGACAGTGAGTATCTCAAGGTCGCGCAGCGCAAGCTCGGCTTTCCTGTTATTGCGTTTTATATTATGCTGGTTGGTGAGCGTGCCTCTGTGAAGCTCAAGATAAAGCTCGCCCGCGTAGGTCGAGGGATTCTTCACTCTCTGCTCAAGGTCGGTCATAAAGTCGCCGACGGTGGTGTAATAGGTCTTGCAGCAGCCGTTGAGGTCGGCAACACGCCTTGATTCCTCGATCATCTCAAACTGCGGTCCTCCGCCGCCGTCACCGTAGCCGAAGGAGATAAGGCGCCTGTCTGTAACCGATCTCTCCTTAATGGAGGAGCCGTTTTTGCCCTTGCCGTAGACATGCTTGCTCAGATCGTCGGGGGCGGGCCAGCAATGGGTACGGTTGAAGTGGGTGAAGACCCTGGTGCCGTCGATGCCCTGCCAATAGAAGGTATCATAGGGGAAGATGTTGGTATCATTCCAGTCCATCTTGGTGGTGAGGAAGTAGTCAACGTCGCAGCCCTTCATTATCTGAGGGATCGCGGCGCTGTAGCCGAAGGTATCGGGCAGCCAGAAGCAGTTGGAGGTGTAGCCGAAATACTTCCTTGTGAAACGTTGACCCCAAAGGAACTGGCGCACCATGGATTCACCCGAGGTGATGTTGCAGTCGCATTCGACCCAAACGCCGCCGTTCGGCTCGTATCTGCCTTCGGCGACCTTCTCTTTGATGCGCTCAAAAAGCTCGGGGTAATTCCTGCGGATCATATCGGAGTGGCAGGAGGAGCTTTGGATGAATTTATACTCGGGGTACTGCTCCATAAGGGAGAGCTGATTTGAATAAGTCCTGGCGCATTTCTTCTCGGTCTCGGGGACAGTCCAGAGCCATGCGGTATCCATATGCGAATGGCCGATGATGCCTGCGGTGGGGGCTTCGGGACCGTTCTTGACCGCAAGAGCCTCTTTCATAAAGGGCTTTGCCGCGCGCAGAGCCTCTCTGAAGGTCTCGTCGTCGGTATCCTCGTATGAATAGTACACTCTCTTGTGCACCTCATAGAGGGTGTTGACGAGCTGACCTCTTCTGAACGAAGTCTCGGGCAGAGCGGCGGTAAGCTCGTTGAGCACGCGCAGGTCAAAGTAGAACTCCTGCATCTCATAATCCTTAACGCAGATGTCAATGCCGCCAAAATGATAGTTATAATCGAGCAGCTTATGCTCCTCAAAGGGCATTGTGCCCCTGTATGCGTGACCCGCATAAACCTCGAGGGCGATCTCTATCTTCTCCCCCGCCTTGGCCTTTGACTTGAGCAGGTCGCAGTAGTGATTGCCGTGGCCGGTGAAAACTATCTTGGTGGCAAAGGTGCCGAACGGCATACCGTTGACCCAAAGCAAAGTCTCGTAGCCCTCGGTATGGGGCTTTATAAAGATATCCTTGCCGTCAAGCTCGGCGGGCACGGTGAACTCGGTCTTGAACCAGCAGTATGAGCCCTCGCCGCCCCAGCCGAAGCCCTTGTCAACGGGCTTAAAGAGGGAATCGTCAGGTATCTTATGGAGCCTTTCGGTCGTCTCGTAGGCTCTTGCGCCCACCTCGGCGACCTTGCTGAATATCCTCGGCTCAAGCATGGCTTCAAATCTCTCGAGCTTGCCGAGCATACGCTCAATTTGTTTCTCTGTGAACATACTTCACTTTCCTTTCAGTCCAACTTATTGATAGGGCATACCCTCATGCAGATGCCGCAGACCGCGCCTCTGCCGATATGCTTAAATTTATCTTTCATATAGCGGCTGCACGCCTCGGGGTCGAAAATCTCGCTGCGCTCCGTCCCCGGCGACCAGTCGCCGCCCTTTATCGCGTGGGCGGGGCAGGCGTTGACGCAGATATCGCAGCCGTTGCAGCTATTCTCCGCCGGCTCGCTCGGGCACTCAAACGGGCAGTCGGTAAACACCGTGCCCAGGCGCACAAGGCTACCGAATTCGGAATGCATAAAGAGCGAATTGCGCCCTACACTGCCGAGGCCCGCAAGGCAGGCGGCTTTTTTATGGGAATATCTGCCCTGATAATTCCAGCCGTCCTTATTGATGTTCTGAGACGCCGCAACGGTGATGTAGCGGTATCCCCTGCGCTGGAAAAACAGCCCCGTCTGAAGCAGCATCGAGTCTATAAATGCGTTTACGCTCCTGTAGTGATTAAAATATGTATGGGTCGGCTCATCGCCTATCTCCCGAATTATCGCCTCGGAGAGACGCACAACTATGCTCACTCCGTAAGGCAGCGGCGCAGCTTCGTCGGCAAAGAAGCCGACATCCGAAACGCCCTTCTCAAGGAGGAATTCCCGCAGCTCGCTCTGAACGCTCATCATTTCACCCTTGCCTCAAAGCAGAGCCAGCCGCCGCTCTCGTGCCACTCAACAACCTCAATACCGTTCTCGGCAAAAGCCGCAAGCACATCCTGCTCCCTCGGCTCGATTATGCCCGAGGTGATGAATACGCCGCCGTCGTTGAGATATTTCTTAACGTCACGGCAGAGCACGATGATGATATCCGCCACGATATTTGCGACGATTATATCGAATTTGCCCGTGACTTTATCGGTCAGCGAGCCTTTGAGAACGGTGAATTTCGGCTCGTCGAAGCCGTTTGTCCTGCCGTTCTCCTGAGCGGTCTTGACGGCGAGAGCGTCGATATCGACGCCGACGGCGCTGTCAGCCCCGAGCAGCAGACCCGCGATGGAGAGTATCCCGCTGCCGCAGCCGACGTCAAGAATGCTCTTGCCCTCGTGAGCGTATTTCTCAAGGCTCTCAAGGCAAAGGCGGGTGGTGTCGTGAGTGCCCGAGCCGAAAGCAAGACCCGGCTCAAGGTGAAGCACGGCGCGGTCGCCCGCGTCATACTCCTGCTCCCAGATGGGGCGGATGAGCAGGCGCTCGCCGACGGGCATAGGCTTGAAATACTTCTTCCAATTATTCTCCCAATCGGCGTTCTTGCAGACATTCTCGTCTATTTCGTGAGCTATCCCCTCGGCGGTCAGCCTCTCGGTGAGGAAAGACACCGCTTCGTTGGGATTCTCCTCGGGTGAAATATAAATATGCACTATGCCCTTTGACCTGTCTTTGGCAAGCAGATCCTCGTCTATGAGGTCGATACGGGCTATCTCCCACGCCTCCTGCTCGAGGGTGCGGTAATCCTCGATATAGATGCCGTAGGGCACGACCATCTGGGCGATATCGCCCGCGCGGTCGACATTGTCGGCGTCGACCGTGATCTTTATCTCAGTCCAGTCCATTTGTTACTCCGTAATCAATATTTATTGTGAACATCCTCGGCGAAGCAGAGCATATCCTTGACCTCGATGACCGTGCCGTCGTCGAGGATAGCCTTGCCGTTCATCCTGCCGAACACCTGATGCTGATCGGTGACGATGAGCTTCACGTCTATCTTTGCGGCTCTGTCGATGATGGGGGTGAACTCCATCTCAAATCTGCCGTCGCTCGAGGTGAAGGTCCACGGGTCGGTGTAGCCGCTCACGGGGATATTGAATTTAACGTCGTCGAGCTTGTGGCACTTGCCGTCGTAGAAGAGTATGTTTTCACTCGCCGCGGTGGTGTCGCCGAAGCCGTAGCCGATATTGAAGCCGAAGGCGTGACCGTCGATATCCATGTTGCCCGAGCCCCAATACCAGGTGTTGTCATAAGTCCAGACGCCTCTGCCCCAGTCGAGGGTGCCGAAATCGGTGGCGGGGTCAAATATGTATTCCTTGCCGTCGAAGGTCGCCTTGCCGCTCGCTCTCATGCAGTTGATCTTCTGATTATAATAGAAAGCGGTGGCTTTCTCCTTCCACGGGGTGGCGATGACCATGGTATCCATCTCGGGCTGCTCAAGGGTTATATCGCAGGAGAAGGTCTTGCCCTCGTGGAACTTCTTGAAGTTGCAGAGCAGGCGGCGCTTGCCCTCTGACACCCTGAACTCCATATCAAGGCGCTTGTCGTGATAGACGGTGTTGCCCCTCTCGCTGGTGGTCGGGAGCTTGAATTTACCCATGGGGAAAGCGTTGAGGATGGTCTCGGTATGCTCCCAGGGAATTGAGAAATCGAGCAGAGTAGCCGACTGGAGGCCGATATAGCCGTCATCCGAGAGGGTGAGAGCCACGCCGAAATTATTCTTTTCGGAGATTATGAGATAATAATCCCACTCCTTGATCCTGAATTTCGGAGCCTTGATGGCGTTCCTGTCGTATACCTGACAGAGCTTCCTTGACCAGCCCGGCTCTCTGAGAGTGCCGTCGGCGTTAAGTAAAGGCTGCACCTTGGTTACTTCATGGTTTCTCATAATATTTCCTCCTGTATGTTATTCATTAATAAGATTCACTTTATCCTCTCCGCCCCTGCCGTGGTTATAGAGATTCCTATTGTCGAGCGCCCACTGGCGAGGCGTGAACTGACCCGCTTCAACGGCGGAAACGGCGTGATTCATCTCATAGAGCCTTGCGTCAAGCAAGTCAAGCTCCGAGAGCAGCTCCGCTTCGATAAACATCGGCAGCTTTGCCGCGCCGAATTCCGGTGAGCCGTGGTGAGAGATGAGCATATGCTCAACGAGGGTCAGGGTCTTGTCGCTGATGCCGTTCGCCCTGCCGATGCGGTCGACTATGACCGCGCCCATTACGAGGTGGCCGAGCAGGTTGCCCTTGACGGTGTAATCGCTTGCGATGCCCGTTTCGGCGACCTCAAGCTCCTCTATCTTGGCGATATCGTGCAGTATCGCGCCGGAGGCAAGCAAGTCGAAATTCACGAAGCCGTAGATGCCGCAGACTGCCTGAGCGAGCCTGAGGATCGACAGAGTATGCATGAGCAGACCGCCCCTGACGGCGTGATGCAGATTCTTGGCGGCGGGCCAATACAGCAGCCTGTCGCGGTATTCGCCTATGACGCTGAAAACGAGAGTCTGAAGCTCGCCATCCTCAAAATCGGCCACGATGCGCTCGATCTCGGCAAGCATATCCTCGCCCGAGAAGCAGGCGGAGGGCACATAGTCCTCGATCCTCGCGTTATCCTGCGGCAGCACCTTGCGTATGCGCTCCACGCGGAACTGGGTGGTGTCGTTAAACGGCACATAGCTGCCGCGCACCTTGACAAAATCAAATTTGGCAAAGGCGGTTGACGGCGTTTCTTTATAATCCCAGAGCTTTGCGCCTATCTCGCCGCCGTTATCGGCAAGCACGAGATCGAGGTAGGGTATGCCCTTGGCGGTCAGCTTCTTATCGACTGATTTTATCAGGCAGAAGCCCTCATAGGCTGCGCCCGTGCCTATCTGAACGAAATTCATGGAAACTCCCCTTTGAGGTTTTATCATTTATTAATTGTAACATATAAATGTTTAAAATACAAACTATAATTTCACATATCTCACACTTTTTTAGCTTGACAAATCGCACGGCGGGAGTATAATGATATTACAATATTATTCTCGGGGCGGGGTGAGAATCCCCACCGGTGGTAAAGTCCACGACTCGGGCACAAACGCCCGACTGATGCGGTGAAACTCCGCAACCGACGGTAACGCGCTTTTAGGCGTGAAGTCCGGATGAGAGAGAATGCCGAAAAAGCGTTTTGCCCCTCCGCGTTTGCGGGGGGGATTTTGTTTTTTCGCTCTCTAAGCAACCTCCGAATTAAGGAGAGATAATCATGCAAAACAAAAAAATCATACGCCTTGCAATAGCGGCGATGCTCACGGCGTTGTCCGTCGTCTCGCTCTACGCTATCCGCCTGCCGCTGATACCCTCTGCGCCGTTCCTCGAATACGACGCCGCGGATATCCCCGTGCTGATAGGCTCGATGCTGCTCGGCCCCGGCATGGGGCTGCTGATGCTGCTTGCCGTGTGCGCCATTCAGGCGTTCACCGTCAGCGCCGCAAGCGGCTGGATAGGCTTTGTGATGCACCTTGCGGCCTCGGGCGTGCTGGTGCTCATAGCGTCGATGATTTACAAGAAAAAACCGAACTTCAAGCGGCTGATAGTCGGCCTTGTGCTCGGCTCGCTCGCCATGACGGCGGTCATGGTGCCGCTGAACATAGTATTCACGGGCATATTCCTCGGCCAGGGCGCAAAGGCGGTGGCGGAGCTGCTGATACCCGCAATAATCCCCTTTAACCTGCTAAAGGCCTGTATCAATTCCGCGGCAACGGTCGCGATATTCGCCCCGACGGCAAAGATACTCAAAAGATACACCGACGGGCTGTAATTATTCATCATCCCGACGCAAACGGCATAAACTTCTATTGTAAAGACAATGGAGGGATGCCAATGAACTGCTGCATAACCGAGCTGAGATGCAAGGAGGTTATCAACAAGGCAAACGGCTGCCGCATAGGGCTTGTGAGCGATATCGAGGTGGATTCCTGCTGCGGCCGCGTGGTGGCGATAATCGTCTACGGCAGACCGAGATATTTCGGTATCTGCGGCAGACGTGAACGCATAAGGATATGTTGGGAGGATATCGACGTTATCGGCGAGGATACCATCCTCGTGTGCAAGGTGCCGCCCTGTGACAAGCCGAGGAGAAAAAGAACATAGCAAAAGGCACGCTCATAAGGGCGGCTCATCTTTATCTGAGTCCGCCCAGCAGGCGTGCCTGTTTTTTATTCTCTGTGATCATCCCTGACAAACGGCGGCGATATCTCGGTAGAGGTCAGCAGGGAATATTTTTTCGGGCGGCGGTAGGCGTTGCCGTGCACCTCGCTCTCGCGGTAGCGGCGCAGCATATCGAGGTCAAGCTCGGCGACAAATATCCCCTCGCCCACGTCCGCCTGCAAAATGCAGGTGTCTCTTGAGCCCTCAAGCTCCGGCAGATAAGCAACGCCGTCGAATACGCTTGAGCCGCCGTTGCAGTCCGTGCCGTCCTCTGGGTAATTGCAGGTGGCGACGGCAAGCATATTCTCATACGCCCTACCCCGAAGCTGCGAGAGGCGGTTTATCTCCATAGGGCAGGCATTCGGCACGAGGATAAGCTCCGCGCCCTTGAGCATGAGTATCCTTGCGCTCTCCGGGAACTCCCTATCGTAGCATATCATTGCGCCGACCTTGACCGCTCCGCAGGCGGTATCAAGCTCCGTGACATAGAAATCCTCGCCCGGGGTAAGATATCGCTCAATATCGAAGTCGCAGGTGTGCACCTTGGCGTAGGTCAGCTTCCGCTCGCCGCGTCGGTCAAAGAGCACAAGGGTATTGCGGCAGCCGCCGTTGTATTTCTCAAGCAGAGTAACGCCTATAGCCATATCAAGCTCCGCCGCGAGAGCGCCGTAGGCGGCGACGAATTCACCGTCGGCAGGTATCGCTTCGCCCGACCATTCTTCAAACCCTCTGCCGAATATGCCGTAGCCGTTGCTCCACATCTCGGGGAAAAGGGCGATATCCGCGCCCATCTCCTTTGCTTTGCGGCAGCATTCAAGCCCCTTGACAAGATTCGCCTCGGTGCCGCTGCAGGGCGATATCTGGAGCAGCGCTATTCTCAGAATACTCATAAATTCTCCCGTAAAAAAAGCCGATCGTTTGCTTTGCAAGCGACCGGCTCTTAATTATGATATTAGATCTTATGCCTTGCCGGCGCAGCCGAGAACCTCAAGGATCTTATGCTCGACCATGCCTTCAATAGCTGCACGGGCGGGGGCAAGATACTGTCTGGGGTCGAAGTGCGACGGATTCTCAGCCATATACTTTCTGATAGCTGCGGTCATTGCAAGACGAAGGTCGGAGTCGATGTTGATCTTGCAGACTGCGTGCTCGGCTGCCTTGCGGAGCTCGCTCTCGGGGATACCGATAGCATTATCCATCTTGCCGCCGTACTTGTTGATCTCCTCAACAAACTCGGGGATGACGGAGGAAGCGCCGTGAAGGACGATGGGGAATCCGGGGAGCTTCTTCTCGACTTCCTCAAGGATGTCGATGCGGAGCTTGGGATCCTGACCGGGCTTAAACTTATATGCGCCGTGGCTGGTGCCGATAGCGATAGCAAGGGAGTCAACGCCGGTGCGGCCGACGAAATCGCAGACTTCCTCGGGCTTGGTGTAAGAGGAATCCTCGTCGGAGACCTTAACGTCATCCTCGATGCCGGCAAGTCTGCCGAGCTCGCCCTCGACTACAACGCCGTGATCGTGAGCGTAGTCAACGACCTTCTTGGTGAGAGCGACGTTCTCCTCGTAAGGAAGATGTGAGCCGTCGATCATAACGGAGGTGAAGCCGCCGTCGATGCAGGCCTTGCAGGTCTCGAAATCGGGGCCGTGGTCAAGGTGAAGGACGATGGGCAGGCCGGAAGTCTCAACAGCCGCCTCAACGAGCTTTACAAGGTAGGTGTGGTTCGCATAGGCTCTTGCACCCTTGGAAACCTGAAGGATCAGGGGAGCGTTGAGCTTGGTGCCCGCCTGAACGATACCCTGGATTATCTCCATGTTGTTTACGTTGAAAGCGCCTACGGCGTAGCCGCCCTTATAGGCATCCTCAAACATCTTCTTGCTTGTTACTAATGGCATATTATCACTCCTATAGCGTATTTGATAATTTATCGTATATATTATACCAAATTTTCGGCGTTTGTCAATCACCGCAGCCTTATATCGACTGAATTTGATAGACAAGATTTTTGAAAAGGTTGACTATCGTCATATAAACCTTTGCGGCGGGCGTGCCTATCACGCTGTAGGGGGCGTCCTCCTGCTTAGTGATGCTGACGTCGCCGCGCTTGACCGAGCCGTTGTAGACATAAAGCTCGTTGCCGTAATTCTTTATATCATCCTCATGCAGAGTGATGACCCTGTAGCCGTAGGGGCCGTATTTGGCGAACTGGCAGCCGTAGGTGAAGCCCAGCTCAATGCCGTCGACAATGCCCGAATAGCCCTCGTTGTGCCAGTGGCCGAAGAAAGCGGCGATAACGTCACCCTGCTCCTTCCACGCGCTGAATTCGTCGCTCGTTTCACCGGGCTTGACCGCCCCGATATTGTAGCCGTGAGCAACATTTTGGTTGAGACGGTAGCATTCGCCGTCCTTTATTATCGCGCCCTCGTCATAGATATGGCATTTCTCAAAGAGATTGCCGATATCCGAGGTGTTGATGTGCTGGAACGCCATTGCGAGCACAGGCTCGCCGCCGTTCGCGGCCGCGAGCTCGGCGCTCCTTGACTTATACCACGCTATCTGCTCCTCGTTGACGGAGTTCCTGCCCGAATCCATGAGCCAAAGGTTGAATGCGATCTTGCCGTCGCTGCCTTTTATCTCAAGATTATAGTCTATCCTGCCCGATTCGTCGGGGCTGTCGTCCCTCACAAGGCAGTGCTCATATTGAGCGTAGATATCGAGCCAATCTTCGTTGGATATGCCGGCCTTGTAGTCGTTGTTGCCCTGTGTAACGGCATAGGGGATGCCCGCCTCCTCGATTATCGAGAAAATGTTATCGACTGCGACCTTTACATTGTCGAGCGTCTCGTCATAGACCAGATCGCCGTGGATATCCTCGACCTTGACGCCCTCCTTGCCGTTCTGACCGTCAACGCCGAAGTCGCCGAGCCGCCAATCCTCAACGATATCGCCCGTGATGACAATAAGGTCGGGGTCGGTATTCTCAATGGCGAGGCGAACGAAATTCAGCATATCGTAGGCGGGGTAGCGGTCGTCCTGCATATCGCTGATGTGGAGGATGGTGAAATCGCCGTCCGCCGAGAATTTAAGCTCGCCCGCCTCCCCTGCCGAGGCAGAGACGGCAAACGAAAGCAGCACTGCGGCAGCGAGGGCAACGCTTAAAATTTTCTTTATCATATTATTTCTCCGTTGATCATCAATATTTATCCATGCTCTCCACATCAAGCACAAATACTGTAGCGCCGCCGACGGTCACTTCCTCCTCAAGGCTGCCGTTCTGAAGCCCTCTGCCGAAGGAATCGGTGGTCATGGCGACCTTGCTCCTGGTCCTCGAATGCTCGTGGATTATCTCCTTGGCTCTGGCGACTCTGTCGTCCTCGGCGCCGATGAGCAGGGTGGTGTTGCCTATCATCAGAAAGCCGCCCGTGGTGGAGAGCTTGGTGACGCTGAATTTCTCTTTGGTCAGCGTCGCGGAGACTACTGCGCTGTCGTCGTTATTGACGATCGCAAGGATCAATTTCATATTATCAATTCCTTTCTGCAAATCACATATTCGGCAAAATGAGCTTTTGGCTGCGCTTGTCAAGGTCATAGATATTGGGTATCTCGTAGCGGTTATCGTTGCTGTCCTTGACAAGTATGCGCTTGTCATAAAACATCTTGAGCGAGCGGATATGGTTGACTATCTCGAAGGTGAATTCGCCTCGGTCGGTCTCCACAGTCCAGAGCCATATGCAATGCTTCTCGCTGAATGTTATGAGCCGCTTTATCTTGGGTATGCGGTAGTATTCCTCGAGACAGCCTTGCAGCAGCTCACGCTGATGAGGCTCCATGTTGTCAAGGCGGCGCAGGATGAACTGCTCCTCGCCCTCGGAGTCGAGGAAAGTGATATAATCGTTAAGACCGCTGACGGGGAAAAGGCGCCTCGGCTCAAGGTCGCTGAGCTTCTGCCCCGTGTAGAATTCCACATCGCAGAATATCTTATCCTTGACGGTCAGGCGTATCTCATTGCCGTCGATAAAATTTCTTGCCATTCAAGCGCCCCCCTTATTCAAAATTCTCGGCGGCTCTCTCAGCCTCCGCACGCTCGCTCATCGACTGTATCTTGATGAGCTTATAATACTTGCCCTTGAGCGCCATCAGCTCGTCGGGCGAGCCGAATTCAATGATGTTGCCCTTATCGACGACGATTATCTTATTAGCCTTACGCAATGTCGAGAGCCTGTGGGCTATCATAAGCGTCGTCCTGCCCCTGATAAGGCGGTCGATGGCATCCTGAATGAGCTTCTCGGTCTCGGAGTCCACCGCCGAGGTAGCTTCGTCGAATATAAGTATGCCGGGATTCTTGAGCACCGCGCGGGCGATCGAAAGCCTCTGTTTCTCGCCGCCCGAGAGACCAACTCCCCGCTCGCCGAGCATGGTATCGTATGCGTCGGGCAGGCGTGAGATGAAGCCGTGGGCGTTTGCGATGTCTGCGGCGTTGATTATCTGCTCGGGGTGCGCCCCGGGTACGGAATAGGCTATATTGTTGAATATCGTATCGTGGAACATCATCGGCTCCTGCTGGACATAGCCTATCTGTGAGCGGTAATACGCCATGTCTATGTCTCGGATATCCACGCCGTCCACGAGTATCTCGCCGTCATAATCGTCATAGAAGCGCATTAGCAGGTTGATGAGGGTCGATTTGCCCGAGCCCGTGGTGCCGACTATGCCGACCACGTCGCCCGGCTCAATGACAAAGTTTATGTCGTTGAGCACCTTCTTTGAGCGGTCGAACGAGAAATTGACGTTTCTGAATTCAATGCGCCCGTCTATATTCTCAAGCTCCTTGCCCGCGCCGAAATCATGCTCCGGCTCGGCGTTGACTATCTCCATGACCTTCTCCGCAGAGGCAATGGCATTCTGATAGGAGTCGTTGAGGTTTGCGAAGAAATTGACGGGGTTATAGAACATGCTTGTGTATGAAATAAAGGATACGAGTACACCGAGCGAGAGCTTGTCGGGGGTCTTGATGACCATCTCGCCGCCGACGAGCCAAATAATGACCGACCCGCAGGTGATGAGGAAGGTTATCGCCGCGGGGAATATCGCCGAGACCTTGGCGGCGCGCTTATCCTCCTGCATCCAGTCGTCGATGTGCCTGCCGAATCTGTCTATCGTTTTCTTCTCGCGCGAGAAGGATTTGACTATCCTTATGCCCGGTATCGTATCGGAGAGGATGCTCGATATTGCAACTCCCCTGCGCCACAGGCGGCGGTACATCGGGCCTATCTTCTTGCCGAAGAATCGGCTGCAAAACACCACTACGGGCACGGGCACGAGCGAGAGCAGAGTCAGCTTCCAATTCATCGACATCATTATCACGATAATGCCGACCATCATAAAGAGCTGCACCACGGCCTCCTGAGTTATGCGGAGCATGAACTGCTGGAGCACCTGGGTATCGGAATTGACCCTGTTTATGACCGAGCCGGTGGAGGTCTTGTCATAGAACTTCATCGGCAGATACTGCGCCTTGGCGTATATATCCTTTTTGAGATCGGCAATAATGCCGTCGCCCGCCACTCGCAGCATATACGAGCGCACCGCGCCTATGGCGTATTGGGCGAAATAAACGCCGAGCAGCCCCGCAATGACGATAAAGAGCATCCTGATGTCGCCGTTCGGTATGACCTTGTCGACCATAAGGCTTGTGACATAAGGCGGCACGAGCGCCGCAGCGGTCGTGACTATCGAGAGGAAGATGCAGAATATCAGCTTGCCGAAATACGGGCGGATATAGTGCATCATCGACGACAGGAGCTTGCCCTTGCCGCTGCAATTGAGGCATTCCGCACCGGGATAGGCGAGCTTCCTGCCGCACCTCGGGCAAAACGAGCGCAGGTTGCGATAGACCGCTTCAACGGCGGCAAATCGGCTCTCGACGCTCTCGCCCGCTTTAACTTTTGTGACGAAATCAGCCGCAGCGTCGCAGATATCGGCGCAGGCAAAGGTAAAGCGCAGGATATCCATCGTCGAGCCGCCGACGGTCTTGACTTTAAGCACGGCGTTACCGTACATACGCTTAACGGTTATCTCGTCTATGCTTGCGAAGTCGAGGCTGATGCAATCGCCCGCAATACCGCCGCCGACGGCGGCGATCTTATCCGCAGAGACATAGACTGCCCCCGACCCGTAATCGCTGTTGATATCGAGGTCGGAAACGACGGCAAAGAGCGGCTGAGAATCCTCAAATTGTTTCTCCGCAAGCGAAGATATCTCGGCCGGGGCGGGTCTGTTGATAAGCAGGTTATCGGGAAGCATATCGGCTCTCCCCCTTTTCACTCCGAATTTCGAGTGCATTATATCGGTAATGCGAAAATAAGTCAATACAAATCAGGAGATTTTTGCTTTTTGTGAAAATCGCCCTAATTTTTGAAAAATCTTAGGGCGAAATGACGAACAATTATTCTCCGTTTGCCGAGCGGATAACTCTCTCGGCGAGAGCCTCAAGCTGCTCCATGCTCTCGAGCGAGCCTATCTCACGGCGGAACGCTGCGGCGTTCCTCATGCCGCTGATATACCAGCCCGCGTGCTTGCGAGCCTCCCTCATGCCGATATAGCTGCCCTTGTATTCGCAGAGCCTGCCGATATGGCGCAGCATGACCGCCATGCGCTCCTCGATCGGCGGGTCGGGCAGTATTTTGCCGCTGCTGAGGTATTCGTTTATCTGTGAGAATACCCACGGCCTGCCGAGCACCCCCCTGCCGACCATGACAAGATCGCAGCCCGTGACCTTATACATATTCTCGGCGGAAATGGCGTCCGTGACGTCGCCGTTGCCGACGACAGGGATATTCACCGCCTGCTTGACCTGTTTGATTATGTCGAGATTTACGGGCGGGGCATACATCTGCTTCCTCGTCCTGCCGTGGACGGTTATCGCCGCAGCGCCCGCATTCTCAAGCATTTTCGCCATTTCAACGGCGTTTATGCTATCCTCATCCCAGCCCGAGCGTATCTTGACCGTGACGGGCAGAGAGACCGCCTCTGCGCATTTCTCGGTTATCCTCGCGGCAAGCTCCAGGTCACGCATCAATGCGCTTCCGCCGCCGTTGCCCGCGACCTTAGGGGCGGGGCAGCCCATATTGATATCAACGGCTCGGCAGCCCGTCTCGGCAGCCTGTTTTGCCGCCTGCGCCATTGTGTCGGGGTCGCAGCCGAATATCTGCACGGCGGCGGGGCGTTCGCTCTCTCCAAGCTGCATGAGCAGACCCGATTTCTTATCGTGCATTGTAAGCCCCTTTGAGCTGACCATCTCGGTGACGACATACGCCGCGCCGAATTCAATGCATATCTCACGGAAGGCTCTGTCCGCAACGCCCGCCATGGGTGCGAGCGCAGCGCCGCCGTTTATCTCAAAATCTCCGATTCTCATCAATAACTCCTTTTGAACGAGCTGTTATATTATTATAATATCATTATCTATTTACGATTTCAACCGAATTTTTGCAGGCTTTTTTCAAAAAAACGGTGAAAAATCCGAAAAGTATGTTATACTGTATGATGAGGTGATATTATGAAGCTACTTGCTCTTGACGGCAACAGCATTCTGAACCGTGCTTTTTACGGCATAAAGCTGCTCACCACCAAGGACGGCACTAAATTCACTAACGGAATATACGGCTTTTTGAATATACTTATCAAGCTGCGTGAGGAGGTCTCCCCCGACGCGGTGGCGATAACCTTTGACGTTAAAGCGCCCACCTTCCGCCACGAGATGTATCAGGGCTACAAGGCGAACCGCAAGGGAATGCCGCCCGAGCTTGCTCAGCAGCTGCCCGCTCTCAAGGAGCTGCTCGGCGCTCTGGGCTACAAGCTGCTTGAGGCCCCCGGCTGGGAGGCGGACGACCTGCTCGGCACTCTCGCGGGCGCTTGCAAAGAGGGCGACTTCTGCTACATTGCGACAGGCGACAGGGATTCATTGCAACTCGTGCGTGAGAATGTCAACGTGCTGCTCGCCTCCACTAAGATGGGCAGGCCGCAGAGTGTGCGCTACGATGAGACAAGGGTAGCCGAGGAATACCTCGTCCCCTCGCCGAAGCTGCTGATAGACGTCAAGGCGCTCATGGGCGACAGCTCCGACTGCATCCCCGGCGTATCGGGCATAGGTCAAAAAACGGCGCAGGAGCTTGTGAGCAAATTCGGCTCGATCGACAACATTTACTCCTCGCTCGACACGCTCGATATAAAGAAGGGCGTCCACGATAAGCTCGCCGCCGACAGGGATATGGCATATCTCAGCCGCACCCTCGGCACCATACGCACCGACGCGCCTATAGACACGGACTATGCGGATTACATCCCGCACGAGCCCGACGCATTCAAGGTGACGGCGCTGCTCTCGGAGCTTGAAATGTTTAAGATGATAGAGCGCCTCGACCTCAAAAAAGTCCCCGCCGCACCCTCCGCCGAGGAGAATGCGCCTAAGGTCAGCACCGAAGTATACGCCCAGCAGGATCTCAGGCTGCTGCTGAACACGCTCAAAAAGGCGGGCGAAGCCTATTTTCTCTTTGAGGACGGTATATTCTCATTCAAGACCGACAACGGCGTTGCTCAGGTGCTGCCCGGCAGCGGCGATTATGTGGAATTCTGCACGGATTTCCTCTTTGACGGCACGATAAGCAAATTCACTTACAATGTAAAGCGGCTGTATTCGTTCTTTTACGACTACTCAGCGGATATAAAGATCAATAACATTGCGGGCGACGCAATGCTCTCCGCCTATGTGCTGAACCCCTCCTCCGACGCCTACGACCTGCGCCGCATAACCGCCGAATACGCGGGCGCGGATATTCCCGACGGCGACTCTGCGGTATTCGCGGCATATTTGCCCGCCGTATTCGCCAAAATGAACGCCGCCGTTGAGGAGAACGGCCAAAAGCGCCTGCTTGACGAGATCGAGCTGCCGCTTGCCGAGGTGCTTGCCTCGATGGAGCGCGAGGGCTTCCTGGTTGACGCAAAGGGTATTGAAGAATTCGGCAAAACTCTTCAGGAGCGCATCGAGAAGTTGGTTGCGGATATTTATGAGCTTGCGGGCTATGAATTCAACCTGAATTCCCCGAAGCAGCTCGGCGAAGCGCTGTTTGAGCGCATGGGTCTGCCCGCAAAGAAAAAGACAAAGAGCGGCTATTCCACCAACGCCGAGGTGCTCGAGGGTCTGGCTCAGGATTATCCCGTGGTGGCGATGATTCTCGAATACCGCACCCTTGCGAAGCTGAAATCCACCTATTGCGACGGCCTGCTCAAGGCAATTGCGCCCGATGGCAGGATACACTCGACCCTAAACCAGACCGAGACCCGCACGGGCAGGATATCCTCGACCGAGCCGAACCTGCAAAACATCCCCGTGCGCTCCGAGCTCGGCAAGGAGATGAGGAAATTCTTCATCGCCAAGGAGGGCAGCCTGCTTGTGGACGCGGACTACTCTCAGATAGAGCTGCGCGTGCTCGCCCATGTGGCAAACGACAAGAATATGCTCGACGCCTTCAACAACGGCGACGATATCCACGCCATAACCGCCTCCCAGGTATTCAACATGCCGCTGATGATGGTCACTCCGCTTATGAGGAGCAGAGCCAAGGCGGTGAATTTCGGCATAGTCTACGGCATAGGCGCCTTCTCGCTCGCAAAGGATATCGGCGTCACCCGCGCCGAGGCCGACAGCTATATCAAGGGCTATCTCGCCCACTTCAGCGGCGTTGACCGCTATATGAAAGAGGTCATTGAGAAGGCAAAGGAAAACGGCTATGTCGAGACCGTATTCGCCCGCCGCAGATATCTGCCCGAGCTGCGCTCGTCAAACGGCATGATGCGTGCCTTCGGCGAGAGGGTCGCCCGCAATATGCCGATTCAGGGCACGGCGGCGGATATCATCAAGATAGCGATGATAAGGGTCTACCGCGAGCTAAAAAAGCAGTGCTTCGGCGCAAGACTGATAATGCAGGTGCACGATGAGCTGATAATTGAAGCCCCCGCCGAGGAAGCGGACAAGGTCGCAAGCATAGTCAAGCGTGAAATGGAGCACGCAGTCAAGATGCGCGTGAGTATGCAGGCGGATGTCGGCGTCGGAAAGAGCTGGTATGAGTCAAAGTAAAAAGCAAAACAAACGGATATAAAAAATCGCCCTCGGCAGCTCGGTTGAGCCGTCGGGGGCGATGAATTTTTATTATTTGTTGACGTTTGCCTTCAGAGTCTCAAGCTCTGCCTTAAGGGTTGCGGGCAGTCTGTCAAACTTCGAGTAGAATTCCTCGATACCTGCGACCTCGTCCTTCCAAAGGGCGGTATCAACACTGAGGATCTCTTTGAGCTGATCCTCGCTGACCTCGTCCTCGATGCCCTCAAGGTTGATATCCTCAGCCTTGGGAACGAAGCCGATCGGGGTCTCAACTGCGTCGACCTTGCCCTCGCAGCGGTCGATTATCCAATCGAGCACGCGGAGGTTGTCGCCGAAACCGGGCCACAGGAAGTTGCCCTCGTCGTCCTTACGGAACCAGTTGACGTTGAAGATCTTGGGAGCCTTATCAGCGTCAAGGCCTGCGCCGATGTCGATCCAATGCTGCCAATAATCAGCCATGTTGTAGCCGCAGAACGGAAGCATAGCCATCGGGTCTCTTCTGACAACGCCGACTGCGCCTGAGGCGGCGGCGGTGGTCTCGGAAGCCATTATCGAGCCGACGAATACGCCGTGATCCCAGTCTCTTGACTGATAGACCAGCGGAGCGAGCTTAGCGCGTCTGCCGCCGAATACGAATGCCGAGATGGGCACACCGTGAGGGTTCTCAAACTCGGGGCTGATGCAGGGGCAGTTCTTTGCGGGTGCGGTGAAGCGGCTGTTGGGATGAGCGCCCTTCTCTGTGCTGGTCTTGCCGTTCCAGGGGTTGCCCTTCCAGTCTATGCCGTTCTCGGGGGGATTCTTGTCGAGGCCCTCCCACCAGACGGTATTGTTATCCGCATTGTAAGCGACGTTGGTGAATATGGTGCCCTTCTTGGTGGAAGCAAGAGCGTTGGGGTTGGATTTCTCGTTGGTGCCGGGTGCAACGCCGAAGAAGCCGTTCTCGGGGTTGATGGCATAGAGCCTGCCGTCATCGCCCTTTCTGATCCACGAAATATCGTCGCCGACGCACCATACGCGGTAGCCCTTCTTATAATATCCCTCGGGAGGAATAAGCATGGCAAGGTTGGTCTTGCCGCAGGCTGAGGGGAATGCGGCGCAGATGTATTTGATCTCGCCGTTGGGCTTCTGGAGACCGAGGATGAGCATATGCTCCGCCTGCCATCCTTCGTTTCTGCCCTGATAGGAAGCGATACGCAGAGCGAAGCACTTCTTGCCGAGCAGGACGTTTCCGCCGTAACCGGAGTTAACGGAGATGATGGTGTTATCCTGCGGGAACTGGCAGATATATCTTTTCTCTTCGTCGATGTCACACTTGCAGTGGAGACCTCTTACCCAGTCGTCACTGTCGCCGAGAGCCTCAAGCACCTTCTTGCCGACTCTGGTCATTATAGCCATGTTGAGCACAACATAGATGCTGTCGGTAAGCTCGATGCCTATCTTGGAGAACTTGGAGCCAACGGGGCCCATGGAGTAAGGAATAACATACATGGTTCTGCCCTTGTAGCTGTCCCTTGCGATATCATAGAGCATCTTATATGCCTCTGAGGGCTCCATCCAGTTATTGGTGGGGCCTGCCTCCTCCTTGGTGGGGGCGCAGATGAAAGTCCTGCCCTCAACTCTTGCAACGTCGTTGACGGCGGTGCGGTGGAGATAGCAATCGGGCAGAAGCTCCTGATTGAGCTTTATCATTTCGCCGGTCGAGCAAGCCTCTGCACGCAGAGCCTCGATCTGCTCGTCGCTGCCGTCTATCCAGACGACTTTGTCGGGCTTCACGAGATCAATTTTTTCATTGATCCATGAAAGAACGCTTTTATTGGCAGTCATATTTTCCATAATTTTTCTCCTTTCATCGTGGAAAACCAACTAAAAATATACAAATTCAGGTCGCGCCGAAGCGGCTTTTTTACGCTCTTTGACGAACGCATTTTATCTCCGCTCCATCTTTTCCCATCATAATTATAGCATAAAATCCTCGAATGTCAAGATTTTGCAGCAAAAAGACACAAAAAATTCATAACTCGGGCGAATTTTAATATTCTGCCGCGTCAATCCGCATTGTGGCGAAGGCGTTAAGCTCCAATCCTGCAATATTGCCGCTTTTGAACTCATAAAATCCCTGCGCTCCGACCATAGCCGCATTGTCGCCGCAAAGTGAGAGCTGCGGCATATAAAGCTGCCAGCCCTTCTCGCCGCAAAGGGTCTGCATCCTCGCCCTGAGGCGTGAATTCGCAGAAACACCGCCCGCAAGAGCGATCTTTGTGAAGCCGAATTCCTCGGCGGCCTTTACGGTGTTGCCCGCGAGGCAGTCAACGACGGTCTCGATGCAGCTCGCGCCGAGGTCGGGCACGCTTATCTCTATCCCCTTTTGCTTTGCGTTGTGGATGACGTTGACAACGGCGGTCTTTAGCCCCGAGAAGCTGAAGTCGTATTTGCCGCCGTCCACATGGGGGTGCGGCAGCTTATAGAGCGTGGGGTCGCCGCCCTTGCTGACTCGGTCGAGATTCAGCCCGCCGGGGTAATCAAGCCCCATGGCTCTCGCAGATTTATCCATGCATTCGCCCGCGGCGTCGTCGCGAGTCCTGCCGATAACCGTGAAATCCGTGTAACTGTTGACCGCCACGATATGGCTGTGACCGCCCGAGACGACAAGGCATAGGAACGGCGGCTCAAGCTCGGGGTTTGTAATGTAATTCGCCGCAATGTGAGAGCGCAGATGATGCACCGGCACGAGCGGAATGCCCGTTGCGTATGAAAGCCCCTTTGCGAAATTCACGCCGACGAGCAGCGCCCCGATAAGGCCGGGCGCATAGGTCACTGCAATGGCGTCGATATCGCCGAAGCCGACGCCCGCGTCGCTCATCGCCTTGCTCACAACGCCGCTTATCGCCTGGGCGTGCATCCTTGAGGCTATCTCGGGCACCACGCCGCCATATATAATATGTTCACTGACCTGCGAAGCTATTACGCTTGACAGAACTTTCCTGCCGTCCTCGACCACGGCCGCCGCCGTTTCGTCGCAGGACGACTCGATTGCAAGTATCTTCATCATACTACCTCACATTAAAATACTTTGTATATATTACCCCGTCCTCCTGCGGACGGGTGTAGAAATTCTTTCTAACCCCGACGGGCTTGAAGCCCTCGGACTCATAGAGCGTGCGGGCGGGCGAATTACCGACCCTCACCTCAAGGGTTATGAATTCGCAATTCCTAAGCTCCGCGCCGCCGCAGGCAGCTCTGAGCAGCGCCCCGCCGACCCCGCAGCGCCTTGCCGCCGAAGTGACGGCGACATTAGTGATATACGCTTCGCCGCATATCTCCTGCACGCCGATATACCCGAGCAATTCGCCGTGTTCCTCCGAAACGGCGACCAGGAAATGCGAGAGCGGATTTGACAGCTCTTCGGCAAGCCCCTCATAGCTCCACGGGCTTGAGAAGCATTCCTTTTCAATCTCCGCAACGGCGGCGATATGCTCCCGACTCATGTCGGCAACGGTGAAATTCATCTCTCACCCTCCCCGACAAGGCTGTCGAACTGCTCGGCAAGCGCCGCTTTTATCGCATTGGCGCAGATGATGTATGTCTCAAGATCCCCGCCGTAGGGGTCGGGCACTCCTCCGCCGAGGACGGTGACCTTCTCCGTCGGCACATAGAGCGACAGGCTCGCCGCCTGCTCACGGGTCATACAGACGAATTCATCGGTCTCATCGAGGATGTATGAAGTTATGCGCCTCGCACGGTGGGTGGAGATATCGACTCCGAAGCGCTCGGCGGCTTTAACGGCGTTGTCGCAGGCGGAGTCGCCCGTCATGGCAAAAAGCCCCGCACTCGAGCATTCAACGCCATTAACCCCTCTGTCGGCAAGCATTTTTTTGAATATGCCCTCCGCCATAGGGCTGCGGCAGGTGTTGCCAGTGCAGACAAAAAGTATCCTCTTCATTCTCTCGCCCCCGTCGAATTCAAACTGATTTAATATTTTATCATAATTATCCGCCGTTTTCAATTGAAAATGCGAAAATATCCCGCGTGAAAAAATCTTTGCCGAATCACCTTAACTTTTGCGGCTGTTATACTATACTGAGGTCATCAAGCCGTACCCCCGGCGAAAGGAGACCGTCCGTTAAGGATTTTATAAGACGGGCGGCTCCGCCTTCTTACGGAAGCAAAGTTCCATGCATTCGTTCACTTCGGTCACAGCTCCCGCTCCTGTCCCGGATGAGGCACGGCGACCGAGGAGCCCTCGGGTTTTCACCCCGCCGCCCTTGACTGCGACGGCACGGACAATGTATTTGAAGTCACCACCGTCGGCAACAAGCGCGTCGTGCCCCTGAACGGTCTGACGACCGATATGCTCAGGATATTCGTCATCTCGTCAAGAGACACGCCCGAATCCGGCAAGATCTCCGTATATTAAGCAATAGCAAAAGCGGCAGAGGCTCTCCCCTGCTGCTTTTCGCTTGACTTTTGCCGCCGCCTTGTGAATGGTGCACAAATTTTTGGCTGCAATTTTGTGAACAAAAACGGTCATTGAAATTTGTGCATAAACACTTTGATGTCAGAGAGTGCTTTTGCTATAATGAAATCAGGTAGCTTTGGGTATTGATGAGGAGAGATAAAAAATGACAGGGATATATGATTGCTTTGGCTATGGTCCGGGATATGATGTTTCTTTTGAAGAAAGATACAAATTAATTAGAAACGCAGGATTTGATTGTGTAATGTTATGGTGGAGCGATCGGTTTGGCAGAGGAGACGGTTATCAAGAGGATGTAAAACTGGCCGGAAATGCAGGTTTATTTGTAGAAAATATCCATGCGCCTGTGCAGGAACAGAATAATCTGTCACTGGATAATTTGAGCGGAGAAAGCGTATTTCAAAGTTATCTACAATGTGTAGAGGATTGTTGTATATACAATATATCAACCATAGTTATACATTTGCCGAATGATAATAATCCCTTGAATCAAACAGGAATAAGACGGCTGGCAGAACTTATAAACAAGGCGGAACAAAAGAATATTCAGATTGCTTTTGAGAATTTAAGTAACATTAAAAATTTGAAGATGGTGTTAAATAAATTTACTTCAAATAATGTAGGCTATTGTTATGATAGTTGTCACCATATAAATTATGCACCGGATGAAGATTTGTTAGGAATGTATGGAAATCGGCTGATGGCAATTCATTTACATGATAACGGCGGTAACCATAATCAACATCAATTGCCATTCGACGGCAATATTAACTGGAATACAGTTATGGCGAAAATTGCCCGAACAGGATACCGAGGAGCTACAACCTTAGAACCAATGAATTGGGATTATTCTTATTTAGATATTTGCCGGTTTTTGGAATCGGCTTATGAAAGGGCAAACAGACTTGATTGCCTACGAAGATATTTGAGGCGATAAAAGGACAAAAACAGACAAGGCAGTTTAAAATCTAAAGAATAGTATGCCGCTCATAAAATTGAATATTCGATTGGTATTGAGGCGCTTGAAAAAGATTAGCAGCATAAAGCTATCTGCTATAGCAGCTTCCTTGGAGAAGGAGGTGGAGATAGTTATCGGATTGTGTGTAAAATCCGTCTGCGGCATACCTCATCCGTCTCGCAAGCTCGACACCTTCTCCTCAAGGAGAAGGCGAAAGCCATTTATGCCATACTACATCAGAAACAGAATTATCGCCAACAATTTCTCACTTTTGCTTGATTTCAGAAAAAATCAATTGACAAACCGTCTTTTATCTGCTAAAATAATGGGGCTGAAAAACAGCGGCCCAATTTAGCTGCGTTTTCCGATACAATTTAATACGGAGAGTTGTCCGAGTGGTCGAAGGTGCAGCACTCGAAATGCTGTGTACGTAATGTACCTAGGGTTCGAATCCCTAACTCTCCGCCAGAAGTCCACCGTAATTTTGATAGAATTACGGTGGACTTTTTCTATACCCGAAAACCGCTTGAAATAGGGCTTTTCGGCTGTTCAGGCATATAACAAACCCCGCTGCAGAGCAATTCTGCGGCGGGGTTTTGTGCGTTTTACGGTTGTTTCAGCGGTATGAGCCGTTGTAATCGTTAAACAACCGAGGTAATCGTTAAATTGTCAGCGTATTCGTTAAATCACTGGGAGTAATCGTTAAAAGACAAAGCGAAATATTTATCCATTTAACTTCCTGAATTGCTCGCTTCGACTTCTTTTAAAGTTCTTCCATCTGAAGCTTTCCAAACTTTAGGGCCACTTATACCATAACCCAAAACGAAATCAGCTGCTGCCGACGAGCTGGAAAAAAGGATATCCTCTGTTGTTACTAAGTCTTGTACACGGCCATCAGAAAAACACTTGTCTCGAAGTTTGACGATACCTGCGTTTAAAGATTTAACAGAAACTTTTTCGTTCAGAACTGAGCCTTTAAGAAGAACAAATCCTTCGGTGGTCACTACACCAGTTGCCTTTACTGATCCCTGCGATAAATATTATTCATCATTTCGGCCAACAGGCTCACCGTTGACAGTTTGTACCATAGGCTCTAATACTTTGTACCCCAGGGCATTAATAAGAATTTTAACGTTATCAATAAACTCCTCCATCGCGGAAACTTGCGATTCTTTCATTACAGTATTTCTATAAGTATTTTTAGTAAGAACGGTATAACGCTTATTATCACATGCGATTTCCACAAAACGATTTTCAAGGTATCTTATAAGCGCCTTATTAAGATCACGACCTGTAAATAACACAGCAGTGTTCCAATAGTATTTTTCTTTCTCCATTTGGCTGTCCCGTATATGTTGAGTCAGTCGATCTTTGAGATTTTTCGCTTCACCGATGTAAACGGAATCAGTCCCATCGTCCTCTTTACAAAAAAGAAAGTAAACTCCTGCCTGAGATATGTCATCACGGTTACAGGTTGCAACTTCAATACGCGGGATTTTAATGGCTTTACCGTTCCGGTTAGAGAGTTCTGCTGTAATAATGCTGTCTGCAGTACCGTTCACAAGGAACAATTCAATTGATTTTCCATAAGTCACACAAATCACCTCCTTATACAATATGCTTTTCTTCAGTTATTTTATTTTTAGAGGTGTATACGGTTAACATTCTTCTACGATTAGACGCTTACAGGGTTTTTCATTTTGTCTAAAAAGCCAAGCGCAGCTGACGT
>UMGV01012653.1_pt1 | contig 43318 bp, 42 predicted proteins | sample 1965361 | NCBI WGS metagenome assembly UMGV01 (sample SAMEA4836081, study PRJEB28245) | human gut metagenome | biome: gut microbiome; material: fecal sample | place: Denmark | collected 2008
TCAAAACGGAGGGAACAGGCGCGGCAACCTATATTCGCACCAGACAAAACCTGTGGCGGTGACAGCGTTGGGGGCGGCAACATGGGATGCTCGGATCGATATAAAGGGCAAGAGGCTTGAGAAACAAGGCCTATAGAAAGGGTTGGCAGATGCGTAAAAAAGGATTACGGCAGACTTCACGTCGCCATCATTTTGTGACTTACAACTTAAAAAGGTCTGCCCGACACATATATATAATAACAAGCAGGACGGATTGCTCCGCCCTGCTTCTGAACTGAATTATGGAAAGGTCAGGCAGCCACTTCTTCGGTTTGAGCTTTTTCTTCGGGTTGTGGTTCTGTCACCTGTTGTTCCATGTCTTGCTTTGCCTTATCCTGCACGGCAAGGACGGCTTTCTTTTCCTCGATGCGCTGGTGGCGTTTCTCGTACACTTCATCATAGCCCTTTCGGATTTCGGCAAGAGCCTCGGGCATGTGCTTTTCCGCAAATTGGAGCAAGAGGGTGGCTGCGGCATTGCCTCCGAATGCGTCTTGGAACTTCGCAATCAGAAAATCCCTGCGGATGACGGCTTTCGCTTTGCCGTTCAGATTTTCAATGATATTGAACTTGTCCTTGTCGGAAAGGCAGTGCACATTTTCGCTGTCGATGCCCACTGCTGCGTAATGTTCCTTGCGAAGCGATGAAAGGAGGAAGAAATAAATCATCTTGTCCTCGTCCGCACCAAACTTGGTGTCGGTGGCGTCCACCTCCAAAATCCGCTTCTTGGCGTCTGCAACGGTCTTTTCAAGGGCGATTTCCTTGTTCCGCTTGTCCTGCTTCTCCAACTTTTCAAGCGGTGAAAGCGTCTTCTCGTTTGTCGATGCACCATTTCCAGCCGTATTCATTGCAGAAGTTTCCACATAACCGAGAGAAATGTCGTTGCGTCCGATAATGGCATAAAGCGATATATCCCCCTCTTTGCTTCCTCGCAGTATGTCCTCGCATTCAGCCTTGTAATCCTCCTGCTCCTGCTCGTAGTCCTTTCGGGCTTCCTCGTAATCTTCCATTGTTTCGTAATCTTCCGCTTCGGGTTCTTCGGGCATTGCAGGATAATCCGTATAATATGGCAGCGTTTCCACCTCGTAGCCGAGTTCAACAAGGCGTTGTGCGGCCATATCGTTGGAATTGTAGGTACTATGGGCTAGCATGGCAGTGGGATGTTCGTCCAACATCTGCACGGCTCGTTCCACAAGATAGGCCGTGTTCGTATCCTCAAGGCACTTCCTGTTGGCGCACTTTCCACAACCGCCCTCACGGAACAGCGTCATGTTGTTGGTGTTGTGCGGACATGACATGCAGAGGGTCTTGTCAAAGAAATAGCGGTCAAGGTCGGTCGTGAAATCCCTTTCGATGTATTTCGCCACATCTGCGGCTTTCATGCCACGCCAACTGTTATACATGACATCCTCTTTCAGATGCCTGTCGTACACCTCGCTCTGTATATCCTTACCATAACGGCAGATTTCGCTTGCCACGCTGATTGTCAGTTCGTCCTTTTCCAAAAGTTCCGCAATTTCGGGGATAAGGGCAGTGAATTTCAATCGAGTACGGATATAGTCTTCCGACTTTCCGAACTGGACTGCCAGCGAATGTACATCGTGCCGTCCGCTCTCCAGCAGTTTCTGATAGGCGTTGGCTTCCTCAATGGGTGTCACATCCTTGCGCTGCAGGTTCTCCGTGACCGCCATTTCTTCGGCTATCTCGTCCGACACTTCGTGAATGACTGCAGAAATAGTTTCCGACCCTGCCATGAGTGATGCACGGTATCTACGTTCTCCAAAGATAATTTCAAAGCGGTTTTCCGCAATGGGGCGCACACCTATGGGCTGTAGGACACCCTGCTGCCGTATGCTGTCGGCAAGTTCGGCAAGGCTCGCCTCGTCAAAGGTCTTGCGTGGGTTGTAATTACTCGGCTGAATGTCTGCCAATGCTACTGATACGATGTTCTTTTCTACTGACTTCATGTCTGTTGCTTCCATAATTCAAAAAATTTAATTTGTTAATAACTCGTTTTTTTATTTTCCCTCTTGTCGGTCCTTTTCTGCCGAACCGCCTTTGGGGTTTTATGGATGCAGGTTACGGCTGTCGGTACAGCTTCATACGGCGGTTTTTCCTGCCAATTACTCTTTCACTGAAAGGAAGAATTTGCAGGAAATCCACTTCAAACCGACGGATCAAGCGCGACTGCCGACCTTTGCATCTGATAAAACCAATGGCTGGTGACAGCAGGAATGACCAGGAGAGGATAAAGGCCCGGCCGTATAGAAAAGGGAAACGGGCTTGCCAGTCATAGAAACGGTGTGGATGAACGATATAAATGGGTATAAAAGAATGTGATATTTGACAAATACAAAAGGTAAATTTTCCACAAATCGTATAAAAGGATTGCGGAACAGGCAGCATATCGGGCAACTCCGATATGCCACCTGAAGATAATCACAGCGGCGACAGTTCCGCTGCGAATACTTCCGCCTCCGAATAGTCGGAGGCAATCAAGATGATGCTGTCCTCTTCGATTTCCTCCGGGACATCCAACACCTGATACACGCCGTCCGACAAACCGCCGTCCGGGTCATGCCAGAAAACCTTGTTCCCAATCTTGATAAAGTCATAATCACTCATATCACAATCCTTTTAATGGTTCGTTTATAATTAAGTTATTGCCTGTTATCGGTTGGTATCGTATTCGTATATTTCGGTGTTGTCATACCCCTCGAATGCAACATGGAATTTCTCGAAATCCTGCTTGCCCGCCAGTCTGACGGTATCATTTTCCCCTATGCAGTAAGGTTCATTCATAAACCGCATAGGTGCGCCACGTAATACGCTGTCAGCTAATGTGCAAACCATTCGGGGCTGTTCGGGCATGACATATCCCAAAGCATACTCATTAAAAACCACCAATTTAACTTTTTCCATATCCATATTTTTTAAATTTATTTTTTCCCTTTGTTCGGTTCGTTCTCTGTCTGAACCATTAGGGTTTTATGCTGCATCAAAAGACTGGCGAACAAGACATTCACGATGTTTTTTCTTGCCAATTACTCTTGCCAGCAAGGAAGAATTTGCAAGAAATACACTTCAAAACGGAGGGAACAGGCGCGACGGGCTAAAATTGCAGCAATAAAACCAAACCGGTACAGACCGAGGATGCAACCGAGGATAAGCAGAAGAAACAGTTAAAAAAGGCCGGATTCGTTTCAAGCAGAAAGGAAGCTACAACTGGAACAGATAGACATAAGATACAAAAGACAGTCCAGTTGATGCAGGCGGCAGATATAAAAAAGCAGAGAAAACAGTTAGAAAAGGACAAAAACATACGTTAGACACATAATATCCAGGATGTACGCTACTTTTAGATTCCGCAACTTTCAAGACTTGGAATAGCAGAAATCTGCATATTGTCTGTTTTTCATGGATTACTAAAAAATACCGCACGAGGCAGTCAGAAGATATTCTGCGACCTCATACGGTATATCCATGTTTCCACTCCGTCCTTTATTAGAACGGCAGGTCATCTTTGTCTTCCTGCGGCAAGTCGGCAGGAGGAGCCGGTGTGTTATCCGCCATGACCACGGCACTGTCCGTATTCCCAGCCAAGTCCTCCCGTTTGCCTACATTGATGAAGTCGATACTTTCAGCCGTTATGGAAAGCTGTATTTGGTTCTCCCCACTTTTATCCACCCACAAGGAAGAGGACAGTGTTCCTTCAACGAGCACCAATCTTCCTTTCGTCAAGTATTCGGACAGGCGGATATGATTCTCCCGACTGCTTCTTACCTTCACCCAAGTAGTAACATTCTGACCCTTGGAATAATCGTCCACAGCTATATTCATAGACATGAATGAGCCGTGTGTACCTGAAATAACCTGGCAATCTTTGCCGATGCGACCGATAATATGAGCATGTATCATAATAAATAAAATTTGTGGCAAGATGGTTAGTCAAGCCGTTACCTTTTTTGTTAATTATTTATTTTCCCTCATATCGGTTCCTTTCTGCCTGAACCGTTCGGGATTTATGCTGCAACAAAGGCCTGCCGAAAAAGCCTTTCACAGCGTTTTTTCTGGCCAATTACTCTTGCTTGCAAGGAAGAATTTGCAAGAAATGCATTTCAAAACGAAGGGAACAGGCACGACAGGCTAAATTTGCAGCAATAAAACCGAAACGGTGGTGGCAGGAAAATCCGGGAAGAGCATAAAGAGCCACGCCTTTTAAAACAGGAAAACGGCCTGCCGCATATAACTGCAAAGAGCATATCAGGAAACGGCCTGGGTGGGTGAAAAAACAACGGTCTGCCGGGCAAACAGAAAGGGGGACTCTTTCCGCCTTGCAATCTGCCGGAATATATGGAGGCCGGTGCAAAGCGGAATGTGTCACCGTTTGCCCATGACGCAATTCGGCCCGGAATGGAAAGATACGGATTAAAGGCGTTATGTGCCGGACAACAATCTGGCAGGATGCCTCATAAAGCGGAATACCGTGTTGTTTCGACATTCGTCGAAGCTCCGGCATGAAGTGGCATGAAGCAGACTGCCGTTGCTCCGGCCATGCCTTCCGTACCTTGGAATGCAGAGCGGACTGCGGCACAGACTTACTACCTTAATCCACGGGTGGGAAAAGCCGGATAGAAAAGGAATGAAATATCGGAAAAAAGGATTGATTGCGAAGATATAAAGGGGAACGATAAAAAAGGACTGATACCGGATATATATAAAGGGAAGCCTCCCCTGTAAAAAAACCTGCCCGGCCATCACGACCGGACAGGGAGTAAAGGTTAAATATGAATTACGGTCAGGCGGCTTTGTCGATGTCCTCCTGTGCCGGATGCGGTTTCTGTTCCGCTTCCTTGAGGGCCTCGTCTATCCGCCGCTGCAAGTCCCTGCATTCCTGCCGGAGCCTTGCCAGTTCGTCCGCCTTGCTCCACCTGCGGCTGACGATTTCCTGCAAGGTGGGAAGCTCGCTTTGCAGTTTCGCGATTTTCTTGCGCTGATTGTCGATGATGCCCGGCAGTTTTTCCAGTGCATTCTTCGGGTATTGCGCTGACTCGACAAATCCCAGCGGCAACGCTCCCGACATGCCGCAACGGTATTTCAATCCGCTTCTGCCCTCGACATAGAACATGTTGCGGTCGAACGTCCCGGAAAAGTCATATTCGCTGCGCACCAGCAGGTTCAGCCCCATATAGCTGCCTATGGTGGCGTATGCTTCGCTGCGGTATGTTTTCGCTATGCGGTGCAGTTCACGCCCGGTCTCTTCCGCCGTGGCTTGCGGCAGGTTCAGCAGCAGGGTTGTCCGCTCTCCTGCGTATGCCTCGATGTATTCCCTATCGGCATTGACCTGTCCGATGAACCGTTCCGCCTTTTCGATGTCCTGCCTGTTGGCTGACATCTTGTGCTCGGCACGGATGCGCCCTTTCTTGAAAATGGCCTGTTCCTTTTCCAACTGCATAATCCTGTTGTCAAGTTTCGCCTTGTTCAGGAGGTCGGTATTCCCGGAGAGGATGGCCACGAACTCGGCGAAGTTCATGCCGTTGTCCTCGTCCATGCTGTCCTCGTCAATGCGGCGCACGGCTATCGTGCCGTTGTTAATTTGATTGATGAACATCTGTTTGTTACGCAAGAGGTTGAACTTGTAGGCATCCAACGTCTTCTCCGTGCCGTAGATGACTATATCCACCACATTGCCGCCCCAGAGCTTGACGGTATTGCCCTTGCGCACCGCACGACCGTTGCGCTGTTCCATGTCCGCAGGCCTCCAAGGTATCTCGAGATGATGCACCGCCACCGCCCGCTGCTGGGCGTTCACCCCTGTACCGAGCATGGTAGTCGAGCCGAACAGCACACGCACCCTGCCGCTGTTCATGTCGGCAAAGAGCTTCTTTCTCGCCCTCTCCGTGGTGGCACACTGGATAAACTGGATTTCATCAGCCGGGATGCCGAGCCGCACCAGCTTGTCCTTGATGTCGGTGTAGATATTCCACACGTTAGGCTTGTAGGTGGAAAGGTCGCTGAATATGAACTGCGTACCCCGGTTGGCATTGGAGCGCACATAATAGTCATAGACCGTCCTTGCGCAGATGGAAGCCTTGTTTCCTGCGTCGTCGCTGAACCTATCACCCAAAAGGCGCATGTCAAGCGACATCTTCCGTGCCACGTTGGTAGCGATGAGCATCTTCGCCTTGTCGAGATTGTCCGGTTCGGGAATATCGAGGCCGAGGTCTTCCCACTCTCCGCTACGCGCAAAGGAAACCAACCGTCCAATCATTTCCTCCTGTTCGATGGTCGGGGCATGGGAAAGGAAACGCACGTTTTTCTCCGGCACATCGAGGTTTATCATGTCGGCGGTGCGGTAATCGGTAATCTCACGCAGGAACATCGCCAGTTCCGGCACCTTGATATAAGAACGGAAACGCTCTTTCCGCCGGATTGAGCCTGTCACGTTCAGTTCGTAGTCGGCTGACTTCTTCGTGAATATCGCCGCCCACGCATCAAAGCAGCTGATGGACTGCCTGCGGAGTTCCCTCGGACGCAGGTATTTGAACATCACATACAGTTCGGTAAGCGCATTGACAACCACCGTGCCGGAAAGGAATGTCGCCCCCAAATCCCGGCCTGTGCGGTGCTGTATGTCACGGATGGCAAACAGCATGTTCATCGCCCTTTGCGAGCCTTTGGTGTTGCCGATGCCCGCCACCCTTGTATGGCGTGTCTGGAACATCAGGTTTTTTATAACCTGACATTCGTCCACAAAAATGTGGTCTATGCCCATCGAATGAAAGTCCACTGTATCGTCTTTCCGGGCCTTGATTTTCTCCTGCAATTCGGCGAGTTTCGCTTTCAGGTTCTCCTGCCGCTTCTCCAGCCCTTTCTGCATCTGTCTGCTGCGGTAGCGCATGGTGGAGTTCTCCAGCACCTCGAGGCAACGCTCCACATCGGCCAGTTCCTCCGTGAAAATCTCCATCATGGTTATTTCCGACTGCGGTATCTTCGCGAACTGGTCGTGTGTCAGGATGATGCAGTCCCAGTTGTTGTTCTGTATCTTGGCAAACACCTCTTTCCGGTTGGCAGGCGTGAAGTCCTCCTTGCCCGGATAGAGCAGTTTGGCAGACGGATAAGCCTTGCGGAACGTGTCGGCAATCTCGTGCACGTTGGCTTTCAGGCCGACAATCAGAGGTTTCTGTACCAATCCCAAGCGTTTCATCTCATAAGCCGCCACGCACATTATCATTGTCTTACCAGTACCCACCTCGTGCCAACAGATACCTCCGCCGTTCTGCTTAAGCATCCAGACGGCATCTTTCTGCGAGGGATAAAGCTCCTTGTAGGGGAAGTGCTCGAATGATAGCCCCGGAAAGGTCTGCGCCGAACCGTCATAGTGCGGCCTCACAAAACAGTTGAACCGCTCGTTATAGACCCTAACCAGTTCATCCCTGACATCCAGCGGCTGGCTGTCGAGCCATGCGTTGAACCGCTCCCTAATCTCCTGTATCTTGGTGGATGCCTCCTGTATGGCTTCCTCGTCCGGCACACGCACCCTGTCGCCGTTGCGTTCAATCTCCTTTGTTATTTCCGGCACTGTATCATGCAGGGCATGGACGAACAGGTCTTCGCCGTTGCAGTTGCGCACCGTGTAGGTGTTGTAAGCCGCCGGAGAATAGCCGTTCAGCCGCACAAGATAGGTGTCATTCACATCAAAGTACATCACCTCGGTTTCCACACCGAACAGCTCCGCCGCAAAATCGGCGTATATCTTCGTGTCAATCCACCGCTCGCCCATGTTGATGTCGAGTTCCTCGTAAGGTATCGGTTCGGGCGTTACGCTCTCCAGTGCCCTTACAGAGATTTCCGTCCAATCCCTTTCCCTGCCGGACAGGTCGTCAAGGCATGATATGAGTTCCTTATGCTTGGCAATGACATTGCCTGCGAGAAACTTGCCTTTATGTTCCCATTCTCCGGCTATGGGGTTGTAGAAAACCTCGCCTTTGAGGGCTTCCGTGACCTCTTCCAAATCCGTGCCTGTGGACTGCACGATGTAGTCCATCTTCACCTTGCCGTAGAAATTGAGGCTGCTTGCCAACGCCTCGAGCGGCGCCAGCGTTACATTGGTGTCTATCTTCTTGAATGCCACCGGCTCACGCATGATGTCGGACTTGAAGATGTTGTCGCCGACCTGCATTTCAATGGTATAGACCTCCATTCCCAAACTGTCCTGAATGACAAACTCCCTATTGTCGTTCTCGTGGAAGAAACCCCACTTGGCGACAAATGCGTCATATAGGGCGTTCAGCCGTTCACGCAAGACCGCCTGTTCCTTTTCTTCCTCCCGCTCTTTCGTTGAAAGTTCAAAATACGCCTCCCGGAGCGGCAGGTAATCGGCCGCCCTTTCCAGATTGACCTTTCCCTCGTCCAACGGCACGAAATCCACCGCCGTTCCTTCGTAGAAGCTCGACTTGCGGAAGCGGAGCGTGCCAACCTGTCCCTCGAAGAGCACCATCGCACCCTCCTTTATCCATTCGGGCATATCCCCGGTGTATGCCCTCCGGCCTTTCTCCGGCATGACGGCAGCCGTCGCTCCGAAAAGCGACATCTGCACAGGCGCATCGTCCTGTCCGATGAAAAGGCTCTTGTGGAAATACCGGGCGAGGTCATACTGCATCAGGGCGGACAGGTATCGGGACATGGAGCATTCGTCCCCAGACCACCTGTATTTACGGACATACTTACCGTGTTGGTTTCTGACAATGCCGCTGTCGGTCGCCAGTACGGTCTTCGGCAGGGAAAACAGTTTGTTGGCGTATTCCGTCATCGTTCCGTCCGCATTTGCCTTTTCCCTTGTGACTTGCAGGAAAGCTTTCTCCCGGAGCGAGAGGGATGCCTTGTTCGTATGCTTCTGGAATATGAGCAGGTCGCTGCCCACCTCGATGCCGCTCGTCTGCATGAAAAGCGTATCGGGAAGCCTTACCGCACTGATAAGGTCGGCATGGCTCACGAGGTACTCACGCACGAACTTGTTGCCCGGCGTGTCGGCCACGCCCCTTGAAGTGACAAAGGCAAGCAAACCGCCCTCTGCCAGCAGCTCCATAGCCTTGACAAAAAAGTAGTTGTGAATGGTCTTGGCTGCCTGTTCGTAGATGCCACCTTTCTTCCAAAAATCCGAATCGAACACACGGAAATTGCCGAACGGAATGTTGGATGCAATGACATCGAATTTCTGATGCTCCAGCTCCTGCCTGTCTATCGTTTCAAACCCACCTGTCACGGTGGTTGCTTCATCATGCAAAAGAGAAAGCACAAGTCCGGTAATGATGTCGTTTTCAATGGCATAGCTGCGTGTGCCGTCCATAGCGACAGGCAGGAAACCGCCGATGCCTGCACTCGGTTCGAGGAAGCTGCGCATCTGCAGTCCGTTCTCCCTGAATGTGGCGTGTATCTGACTTGCCACGGTATCAATGATGAATTTCGGCGTATAGAACGCTGTCAGCACGGAAGACTTAATGCTGTCCAGAAAGAGATTGTAATCCGCTTTGCTTCCTTGAACAAAGGCATTCAAAGCCTCCTGCAGACGGTTCATCTGCTCCGCCAGTTCCTCGGGTATGGGAACTTGCGTCCCGATGGCCAGCACTTCCTTGACGCCTCCGAAACCCGAATACTGCGCCAACACCTGTTTTTCCTCCTGTGTGGCTTTCCTGTGCTCTCCGTAAACAGTCACCGCTGTTTCTATGGCAGCCACATTTGCCGCCAGTGATTTCAATTTGTTGTAACTCATAGCTTAACCTTTAAATTAATTTTCTTCCCTTTGTTCGGTCCGTTTGCGACCGCAGGGATTATTTTTCTGCTTTGAAAGGTGGCGGTAGCCATACGCCAAGGGCGGTAAGGAAAAATACGCTCGACAGCCGGAGAGGAAGATTTTTCCGAGACCCTACGGGCAGAATGCCGGCATTGGCAGGAATGGAAAGCGCCGGTTACCTTTGCTGAAAAATCCAATCCCCCGAGGTCGCACGGCTGAACAGGCGGAAACGCCGTGGAATAGAAAGGGAGGATGCCGGGCAGGTAGAAAAGGGAATGGAAAGGTATAAAGGTAATTGCCGTCGGCAGACCGGAAACATAAAAAGCCGTATCGGGTCATTTGCCCGACACGGCTCTGCCTTGTTCCGAAACGGATTAATCAATATCGTAGCCAATCACATATTCATCGTTGATAAGCAGGTAATAGTAGCCGTTCAGACAATCCCGAAATTCCTTGCTGAAGCCGGCCTTCATGCCGCCTTCGCCGTCCGGTTCGCACCAAAGAGAACCGTCATATCCGCAAAAATCAAAACGACTGGTAGAGAAAGCTTTGCCCTCTTTCAATGCTTTTCTGAAAAGCGCCATGCGCACGCTGCCGCAATACTTCTCAATCCTTGCCAGGCTGATGCACATTCCGTCAATTCTTGTTCCTGTTGTGATATGGTTCTCATACAGGGATTTTTCGGGGTCGGCTGCGGCAATCTTACGGAGCCAGCTGTTGGTGTGCGTGGCAAGACGGGCCAGCCGCTGGTATTTGAGAATCAGTTTCCCGTTCCTATCCTTTTCATTATCCAGTGAGGGGTAATAGATTTTTTCGATGCTGTCCCAATCTGTAAAGATGTAGCCATGTTTGCGTTTTCCTTTAGCAATGATACCGATAATATTTTCTCCGCCACGGTTGATAAACAATTTCCTACGTTCCCCGTATATTCTGACATACAAAATCGGTGGGTTCTGTTCGTTACGAAGATAGGCTTCTGCCGGATGCATTGTTACTGTTGTGTCCATACTTGTAAATTTTTAGTTGTTTATTTCCCTTTGTTAGAGCCATTTCAGGCTCTCATTTCCGGGATTAGAATTTTCAAGCAATGACGACTGGACGTAGAGGACGACAACAGCAGATAAAGCGGCTGGGGATTTTACGGAATACCCTAATCTACGATTCGGGAAGGCTGCCGGGAAATCCGTACCCGATTAGTAGAACGGTATCTGCGGATTCGGACCGCCCAGTAGATTCGCGAAGAAAATCAATGCCGGGAATGAGCATCGTCCTGAAACGGAACAGCCGGTACAAGAGGGATGAATAGAAAGGGGTAAAACAGGAAACCCGAAAGAGATAAAAAAGGAGGCTTGCCGTCCGCAAGCAAGGGAACACCCCGTACCGATGCGTCCTCACATCCGATACGGGGTATTTCTTCATGTCAACCAATCTTATACAGCCTGTCTTCAGAAGAGAACCTTGCTCCACAAAAGATATAGTCAGGCGCCTTTACCGCACCTGCGGTAAAGATTTCTTCTCTGTTGGACTTGTCGAGAAAAGCGTCAAAATAGTCTGACAGGATGGCGGAAGCAAACTCCGATGTATGATGCTTGAACCGTCTGCCGTCTATCTCAACAAGTGCATAAGGAGCGAAAAAATCGTGCTGGACGTTACATTCGGGAGATAAAATACCTATGTCCAACAGTTTGATATTGTGCAGTCCCTCCGCTGTTGCATTGGCATTGTCCTTTTCAACTTGGGCATGAAGCAGGCGGAAGTATTCATTCTTTTTCTCCTGAAAAAAACTTATGTCCTCCATCCACTCCCGTATCTGCATCTCAAAATAATCCATGCCGTTGGAAACAAAGAATGTCACACGGTCGTCCATGACAAAACCATAATCGGTCGTGCCTCTCCAGTCACCCCTACAGGCACGGGATATACGTTTCCAACTCTTGCCGCCCACGAGTGCGACAAATTCATCTACTGCCTGTCGTTCTGTTTTCTTCATTGTCGTATGCAATTAAATTTGCGGAATAGTCCCTGTCCTAATCAATATGCCGTCCCGGTAAAGTTCAATTCGTCCGGGCTTGAAACCCATTTCTCCGAGGGCTATATACCGAATATAATCCTGATACTCCTTGCCCAAAAAGTTCTTTCCACACAGATTGTTGAAAATCATAGGGATTGCGTGTTCACTGGTGCTTGACAGTATTATGCTACCGTCTTGTCTGATTTCTTCTGTCATAACTTCAATTTTAATTAATATTTTATTTTCCCTCTGTTCGGTCTGTCTGCGACCGTCGGGGTTATTTTTCTGCCCCGGAGGGCGGCAAGGAACAACCGGATAAGGCTGAACGGAGAAATACGCTCGCTGCCGACGGCTGGGAGGAAGATTTTTCCGGCTCACCCTTGTGGCGGCCTGCCGGCATTGTCAGGATTGGGACGGTCGGGTATTTTCGCAGTAAAATAACTCCACAGAGGTCGTACAGATGAAGGACGGAATACAAGGTAAAAGAGGGCAGAAAGTGACATACGAGGGATGGACGATATGAAAAATATAAAAATAAAGAGAGATAAGTTGATATATGTTTTGACAGACAGAAAAAATGCACTACCTTTGTAGCAATATGCTCACCCCGCTTCCCATAAGAACAGCGCGCTCAGGGTGAGCTTTTATTTTATAGAAAAGACTGAATCCGAAATAACTACTGTCTATCACCTAAGCTGCAATGGAACCGAGGCTGGTATTTCTGATACTGATTGGCATAGCTATAGGTCTCTCCTGTCTGACCGGGTACTGGCGGAAGAAAGCCGGAGAAGCCGCTTTTGCAGCCGCCCTGCTCGCTGACAAAAACGAAGATCGTGACCTCCACTGCCGTCTGGCTGTGATGGCCGGGCACAAGGACGCCTGCCGGATGTTCAGCTTCGCCCATTCCGATTATTTCGAGGACAGGCATCCGCTCAAGCCTTTCTGCATGAAGGGCATCAGCGTGGCATTCTATGGTCATTACTATCCTTCGCGATACAAAAGGCTGCTCAGCGAAGAGCAACGGAGGTTCTGCCGCTCCCTCTACGCCTTCAAAGAGGGAGAGAACCACGGCATCGACTTCTTCAAGGCTTGTATGGCAGTCTTACCGGTAGATACGAGCTCGTACCACATCATGTTCATGCCATGCAGCAACTGGATTAAATACGAAAAGCGTTTCAAACGTCTCAACTGGTACATCACGACCCACAGACAGGAACTTACATCCGGACTATATGATATTGTTGTTTACGACACCCGCGAAAGTCTGCACGAGAGCAAAGGCAACGGGCGTAAACTGGAAAAGAACTACAGTATTATAAGAAATATAAGGGGAAAAAGAATCATCATTGTGGATGATGTACTCACGAGTGGCCAGAGCCTTATCAATTACAAAGAAGAACTAGAACGTTGCGGCGGCAAAGTCACGGCTGCCATATTCTATGGAAAGACCGTCACACTGCCGCCGATGTTCCTGATACGCGTCCACGTGTGGTGCGCCCATCTGATAAACAAACTACGAAAAAAAACTGCCTCATAGCTGTGTCAATGCCTCTACACACTCTTCCCGTACAGTTCTGATGGAATCCAATACCAAGGCTGGATTAACGCTTTTTCCATTGAGCCTGCAAGTGATATGCAGGTGTTCACCGGTGCTGCGTCCAGTAGAGCCAGTAATGCCCACCACATCACGCGGATATACCTTGGCATTTTTCCGGGTCAGTATGCGTGACAGATGGCAGTAACTGATGGTATAACTACCGTGCTGCAAAGTCACATACTTGCCTGACGACCTATTCTGTCCTACTTTCACGACCACTCCTTCCATCATGGCAAGTACCTTATCGCCACGCGCACGCAAGTCCAGCCCGTTATGGAATCTCTTTTTTCCTGTAAATGGATCCCTGCGATATCCATATGGCGATGTAACCTTCAGTTTGGGTAACGGGTAACACACACTAAGATAACGGTCCACCCAAACCTTTCTTTGCGCTTCGACTGACGATACTTTCATATCTTCCGTCTCCGTCTTTTTTTTCTTGCCAGGGTACATCCGGACAAATTCTGAACTTTCATTTTTATCCATCATCGCCATCACGTCAGTCTGAGCGTGTGCAATGACAGCAGCAAGCAACATACCTGCTAACGAACCTATAACTTGTTTTCTCATGCGGCAAAGATAACAGTCCGAAAACGAACCAGAAGACCGATTCCATATTTTCCGCTCATAATTTGATTAAATGAACAAATTAAGTATGATTATTTCTGTAAAATCATACTTAAATCAGTAAATTCCTCTCATATAACAATCTTATATACAAGTATTCTTGCTTATCAGAATGAAAAGGCTCTATCTTTGCTATACCTAATTTTAATATGATTTTACTAAGTATGAAACAAGTACGATTTGAATTAAGCGAACTCCCCTATCGGACACTTGCACGTTTCGGACTTACTCAAGAAATGATAGAAGACCTACCAATGCATGTTCTGGAGGACCTCTGTCAAGGAAGACATTCACCGGTACTGCCAATCCGTGTTGCGGGAGAGGGAAACGAGACTTTCTTGAGTCGAACGCGTATTTCCTTTATAAAAAAAGAAGACGGACAAACAGACGTTGTATTCTACCCTGTCTTGAAATCCTCGCCTTTGGAGCGTTACAACGAAACAGAACAAAAGCAGTTGCTCGCAGGCAAGACCATTATTGCTGGAATAGAAACTTCAGACGGACGTCACAGCAAAGCATTTGTTCAAATTGACCCTGAAACAAAACAGGTACTATCCGTACCCACGCCCGTCCTCGGACGGAACTTGCAGGTTATAGCCGAAGAAATGCACCTCAGTTCCACTGAACTAAAAGGACTGCAACTGGGCGAACCGTTAACGCTGGCCGTGGACGAGCAACCAATCACAGTCGGTATCGACCTAAATGAAAGAACCGGTATCCGATTCTGTTCTGGAGACGGACAGCAATGGAAGGAACGCACCAAACGTGAATGGGACAAGTACACCTTCGGTGTATATGGCTGCTGGGTCATGGACGATGAAGGGAATCTCGATTATGTGCCTGAAGAGGAATACACCGAGGAGCTTTGGAACGAACAGAAAAAGAGTGCCGAACGTAACCGTTCAGCAGCCATACACAAATAATTTTCTAACAATCATAATTATGACAGAGCAGCAATACTATTCTGAAGAAGAACTTATCGAGAAAATGGAACGGAAAGAATTCGGATGGCTCGACTATGTAAACCATTATTCGGACGAATGGCAGGAGGAATATGCCCGTTATTGCTCTGAGCACGGCCTAACAGCCAGTAACGAATCCGCCGCCGAATTTGTCCGTTACAAGGACAATCAACTGGAAGCTGCAATGGAAGCTGGAGATGCATAAAAATATTCATATCAAAAGACTATGGCAATACGAAAGAATACCAACCCCAGACAGATGGACCTGCAGCCTGAAATGCGTGACATACTGATGCGCAACGGTATGCAGGCCCATGTCGTCAGTGACGGTACAGGTTACAAGCTTGTAGTGTTGGGGCACGACTCACCACTGTTAAGCTATGACATTACCGAGCGGCAGATGCTGGCACTTACAGACTGGGGAACAAACACCGCCAACAAGAAAGCATACAATGTGTTCACAAGCATTGTAGGAAAAGACTTTTACATGCCGAAAAACTTTGTCCATGCCCGCAATGCCAACGGACGTGTCGCAATGGGACTGCACGGCTACCGTATCGGCATCGGTGAATACGGACGTGTGGGCTGGATGGGAATGCCGCCCCCTTTTCTGGGCTGGACTCCACGCCATCAATGGGGATTCCACCTGCGTCGGGTCGGCGGTCAACTTTTTTTCCCCGGACCTGTCGTTCCAGAACGGTGGGACGGTCGTATGAAACCCGGCGAATTGCAGTCGGGTGGATACGGTTTCTATTACAAAGGAGGTCAGCCATCCCATCCTGTGCAACAGGCTGATGTCCTACAGGAGTTGCAGACAGTCATCACTCCCCTGGTCAATCGTCCCCGTAGCCAGGAACCCGCCCGCACTTACAAGGAGCTCATCACTTCACCCGTCTATTTCTCCAATGAGAAATGGCAGGAGTGCCTTTCCACACACGGCCTGATAATTGACGAGCAGACACGTACACTTACCGTGCAGTCTGAAAAAGTAACAGCAGACATGGTCTATGACCTGACGGACGAAGAAATGGCTGTCCTGACCTCCAACTCCATCAAAGAACATCCGATAGAAAAAAGGTTGGAAGTCCTGAACGGCATAATCAGTGCGGACTACTCTGAAAAAATAACGGTGGCAGACCTTGACAGCAAGCAACGCATCGGTATCTCCCTGCATCCGGAAGTGCAAGCGGAACTGGAGCAACGGCAACAGCAGGAACAGAAAGTCCTTATCTCACAGGAATACCCGCTTCAACAGGAAAAAATTCCTTTTGAAGCGGATGCCGTCATTGACGGTAGAGACCTTTCACTGCTTGACGAGCGTAAGGGCTGGTATCGTGAGGAAAGGCATGGCAGAGAAGTAGAAGTCGGAGAGATAGCCGTACATCCCGGTGAGACGGAAGGTAAATATCAGATGACAGCTGTCATTGACGGGCAGGTAATCACCCATGAAATCAGTCAGAAAGACTATGACAAGTTTCTTGCAGTAGATGACTATCACCGTATGAAACTGTTTTCAAAGGTGTTTAGCGAAGTGGACATGAAGATGCGTCCGGAAGCACAGCGTGGCCTTGGCGTGAGAATATTCGCCGCCCTTACAGCCGGTGCAGCAGTCACAGCCGGAGTCATACATGGAATGAACCACCGCCATCATGGTCCGGAGTTCTATGAAGAGCATTTCGGAGGACCACCGCGTCCGTACTTCAAACCTGGCGTGGACACTCCAAGGGACGTGGCAATACGTACATTCGAAGCTCAAATGAATCGTGAAATCAGTGATTTAAGAATGGGGAGGTAACAGCATGAGAGAAGGCGATCTTACTTACGATGATTTCCTGCAACGGCTGAGCATACAGGAAGTTCTAATTGACGCAGGCTATCATCTAAATCGGAGAGACGGGCTGCGTTATCCTTCCTATGTCCGTTTGGACAGTGATGGCCGGCGCATCCGTGGAGACAAGTTCATTGTCACCCAACAAGGGAAATGCTGTTTTCAAGCACAGCAACAGAGGGTCTATAACATTATATCCTTCATTAAGGAACACCCTCATTTCTTCTCGGAATACCGTGCAGGCATGTCCGGTGACCGGCTTGTCAACCTTGTATGTAACAGGCTGCTGAACCATCCCATCGAAAACAGGGATACACGGATTATCCAGCCGAAAAGAGACATCAGGCCGTTCAACCTGGACGACTACGACATACATAAATTCAATCCGCAAGACCGGGAGACCCAGAAAAAGTTTTATCCCTATTTCAAACACCGGGGCATTGACCTTTACACGCAATACGCCTTCCACCGCCATTTTTGCCTGGCTGCAAAGCACCGTGCGGACGGAGCAACCTATACAAACCTTGCATTCCCATTGAACTTGCCCAAGGATACGGAGAAGATTGTTGGTTTTGAAGAACGGGGACGTGCAAGGATGGATGGCAGTGGAAGCTATAAAGGCAAGGCTGAGGGGAGCAATTCAAGCGAAGGACTGTGGATTGCCAGTCCCGCCAAAACTCTTCCTGCGGCAGCCCAGGACATATACTGGTTTGAAAGTGCCTATGATGCAATGGCGTATTACCAGCTTCATCAGAAAGCGGACAAGGAACTGAGAAAGGCTCTATTCGTATCTACAGGCGGTTCACCGAGCCAACAGCAATTCAAGGCTATGATTAAAGCCGCCCCCAACGCCTGCCATCACCTTTGTTTCGACAGGGACCGTGCCGGAAAGGTTTTTGCCGTCAATTTCGCGCTCACCCATGCCGGAAAGGTGTTCACCAGCAATCTGACGGAAGACGGCAGACTGTCGGTGCAAATCAACGATGAAGGAAATCTGAGACACGAAATAAATCTCAAGTCATTTGACTTTCAAAGAATAATCACAACACTGTGTCCAGATTCCGTGAATACCAACGATGAAGTTGGAAGGCATATTTTGTATGAACCTGCCGCTGACGGTTACAAAGATTGGAACGACCAACTGCTCGGTAAACGGATGGAATCGGAAGAGAAGGAACTCGATGAGATGGAAATCAGCGGAAAGGCTACTCTGAACCGGGCTTTGGCCGGTCTGCCAGAAATAAATCCGGAACACATCCGCAGTGGAAGATATGACAAAGCAGACCACGAAGCCGTGCAAAAGCGACTCGAGCGTGCAGACAGAATAATATTCTCTTTCGAGCTCAACGACCAGGGCATGACAGAGAAAGGATTTCAGGAGATGCACAAAATCCGGGAGGAACTTGCCCGACTGGAGAAGGACATAGAAAATTCACTTTCCAACATAGAGGAAGAGAACCGTCCTCATTTTCGCCGATAAACCATGAAGCCTATGCAGTCAAATCATTACGGAACTGTAGCCATCCACCCACACCCGATACAATTCGCCATTGACGAATCCCCGTTGATGACAATATGTATGGCAGGACTGGTGTATGGTGGCATGGAGGACATGCCACTGAACGGATTGGCTGTGGCGGCCTCACTACTGCTACTTCCCGTGCTTCTATACCGTTTCATCTGCCTGCGAAGGATAAGCTATCATATCGGACCGGAACAGTTGGTCAGCGAGCATGGCTTGTTCGTGCGCAAAGTGGACTATATGGAATTATACCGGGTCGTGGATTTTCAGGAACATCAGAATTTCCTACAGCAACTGTTCGGGTTAAAGACAGTCCGCATCCTCTCGATGGACCGCAACACGCCAAGGCTTGACCTTATCGGCATACGGCATAGTCATGACATTGTGACTATAATCCGTGAACGGGTGGAACATAACAAACAAAAGAAAGGAATCTATGAGATTACGAACAGCTAATTTTATCCTCATGGTCTGCTTCGCCAGCATCTATCTGCTTCCCCAAAAGGCACAGGCACAGATTGCGGCATCCAATCCGTTGGAATGGGCGGCATTGGCCGAAGGCAACGAGGTGATAAACGGACAAGTTGAAAAACAGATTAAAGGACAGACGCAAACAGCCCTGCTACAAAACAGCATTGCAGCGGAGTTCAACCGGATACATGAATGGGAACGACAGTACAACAGTTATCTGAAGACAGTAAACGGCTACGCCTCGTCCCTGAAAGCCTGCACGCATCTCTATAACGACGGGGTGAGAATTTTCATCACATTGGGAAAGCTGGGCAAGGCTGTCAAGGATAATCCCCAGGGTATCATAGCCAGTATGAACATGAACAACCTGTACATAGAGACCGCCACCGAACTGGTCTCAGTATTCACGCTGCTCAATGATGCTGTGGCCAAGGGAGGAACGGAAAACATGCTCACGGGAGCGGAACGCAGCAAGACCCTTTGGGCATTGAATGACAAGCTGTCGGCATTCAGCAAGAAACTTCACCAGCTATATCTGAGCATACGCTATTATACGCTGAATGATATGTGGAATAATATAACAGCGGGTATGATAGACCGCAGCAATGGCGAAACAGCCAGACAAGCCCTGTCCCGGTGGCGCAGAGCTGCGGCCATCGCCCACTGATTTAACGACAAAAGGGAATGAGCAGAATATTATTGATATGGATTTTACTTCTGACCGTCAGCATATCTAAAATGCAGGCGCAGAACGACCCTGTGCTTGCCGGAATGATTTTGCTTTACACCGACAAGGCCGAGAAAGAGTTGAAAAACCAGGAAAAGGTCATGCTGATGCAGACCACAGGACATATATGGACAAAGGAAGAAGTGAAAGGCACGACCGACCTGCAACGGGAGTTCAACAATTATCTGAACTCGTTCCGCTCAATCGTCTGCTATGCGGCACAGATTTACGGTTTTTATCACGAAGTATCACGACTTACGGACAACATGGGAGATTTTACCAGACAACTGGGCCAAGCCCCGGCCAATGCACTGGCTGTCGCTCTATCATCCAGACGCAACCGGATATACAGGGAAATGATACTCGGTAGCGTAGAGATTGTGAATGACATCCGTATGGCCTGCCTTGCAAACAACAAGATGACAGAAAAGGAACGTATGGAAATCGTATTTGGCATACGTCCGAAACTACAGATAATGAACAGAAGGTTGCAACGGTTGACCAAAGCGGTAAAGTACACCACAATGGGGGACATCTGGCTGGAAATCAATGAAGTAGCTCGCCCCGCTGCAAACAAGCTGCGCATTGTGGAAGCCGCCCAAAGGCGGTGGAGACAAGCTGGTAGAAATGTCAGACCCTAAAAGATAGGTAACAATATGGGAGTTTGGAAAACATTATTGGAATATGGCGGCAAGGCCATCAAAGGAATGGGTAAAGCTGCCGAAGCTACAGGAAAAAGTGCCGGTCAAGCAGTACTTCATCCATCGCAAACCTTACGTGGAGCAGGAAAAGCGGTAAAAACAGCTACCATCGGTGGTGCGGTAGGCTATGTAGGCTGGGAGAAACTGACTACCGACAAGAGTGTAACAAGAATTGTCAGCGAGGCCGTCATCGGTGAACCCGCCACGAATGCCCTTGCCGGAACGACCGGTGATGTCAAGGAACTGAAGGAACAGGCCCAGGAAACGATGTCGGCGATAAACAGCGCGGCAGGAACCACCGTGTCAAAACTGAACGGAGTATCAAATTTCCTGCGTGAAGCCTCCGGCGGTGGCCTGCTTGATATGCTTGGCGGTTTCTTCAGCAATCTCGGACGGGGTAACGTATCCGGATTGAGCATCGCAGGACTGATAGCCGCCGCCTTTCTCGTATTCGGACGTTTTGGCTGGTTAGGCAAAATTGCCGGTCTGTTTTTGGGTATGATGCTTATCGGTAACAATATGGGCGTTTCCGCATCGGCATCCCAATCAGGTACATCAAGAACACAGGCACCATCCATTGCACCGGAAGAACAAACCCTAGGAGGAGGAATGAAAAGATAGAAACAATATAATTACGGAAATGAAAAAATATACAGAAGAAATGATTCTGCATTCCCCAAGCGGATACTGTATGCCATTCGAGGCTCCGCAGGGAACAGATGTAGAGCTGTCACTCGGTTATGGAGAGCAAACACATCCAACGACAGGAGAAAGATTTTTCCATCACGGCATCGACTTCGATGTTCGGAACTATATGCTTGCTTCCGTTGCCAGCGGTATCGTGTCGGGTGTAGGCAACACTGCCACTCACGGCATCTGCCTGACTATACACTATGGAGAATATGAGGTTACATACGGTCATCTGGCTAATGTATTCGTACAGTTCGGGCAACGGGTAAAGGCCGGACAGACGGTGGCCCTGAGCGGTGAACTGCTTCACATGGAGACTCGTTTCAAGGACGAAGAACTGAACCCTCTCGAATTCCTGACAATGTTATACGGTAACATCAAGGCTTTACGGGAAGCCGGTGGCAACGAAACAGACAGTTTCCATGACATAGGAACGGAACTGGAAACCGACTATGAAAAAGACAGGGAAGAAATCGAGTCCCTGATGTTGCGTTTCCTGCCCCGCTACATGGAGGACTTACAACGTGGCGCCTATATGCTTCCTGAACATACTGAACAGTCGCTGCGCCATATTTTCTTGATGGGAGCGGCGAAGCAGTATTTCTACGAACGGATGCCGAGCATAGCCAATCCGCTCGGTCTGGGTAGCAAGGCCATGCCGTTGGTCTGTAAGGTACAGAACCTGCTGATAGCAGATTTTCTGAATTATCTCGCCCTACGGCATAATGTTTATCTCTCCACGATGAGCGGAGACATAAAAAAAAACTTCATGACGAAGCCGTAGCTGGAAACGGCACCATCGATCCGCTGGCAGGTCTGGACATTGACATCCAGAGCTTCGACATTCCGAGAATCGTCAGCGTCTATCCTGACAGAGCCGGCATCCGCTGGTGGACGAAGGCATGGTTCAATAACCGGGAGGAAGGCGAAGCATCAGTAGAAATCGAACGAGAACAGGCGATACGCTTCATCCATGACCGCATCGATAAGGACGAATGGCTTGAAACATTCTTTCCTCGGCAGATGGAAGTGTACCACAATGCCATCGAGCAGACGAAAGAACAGTTACTAAAACAGATAATCATGATATAAAAATGAACGGAATAAAAAACAGCAGGAAATTTGCGGAAATAGAAAAACTGACAGCCAGCTATTTCAACTGCTACCTTGCCCCCGTCATGCAAGAAACCAAATCCTATCTGACAGAAAAGCAGGGGCAGGAAATGAAAGAGTATTCCACCTCGCTGGGCGGCATACTCAGCATGATGGCATCAGCAGGGCAACCCCTCAGTGACCCTTATCAGACACTCAAGGTCACAGGTGAATGGAACTCCAAGACTACCGAAGACTACATTGCCATGTGCAAGGAACGAATTCTTGCATCAGAGGAAATACAGCACGACCTTGCTTGCATAGCAGGGCAATGGCGTGATACCGTTGTCAAGGAAATAGGAAGAAAACATTATGACACACTTTCGAAAGAACTTGGCTGCGACCTTGCTTACGCTTATATGGACTACCGAATGGACCAACTGATGATTGACAAACTCGTCAAGGACCGTATGCCCAAATCAACGTCCGATTACATTATCCGCAAGGCTTCAGAATCGAGTCTCCTGGGATTGTCACAAACATTGAACCGTTCTCCGCTTGCCGAAGAAATAGAAAGACGCGGCGAGGTAGCCTATAGGCCAAGCAAACTGGAAAAAGGCACAGCCAAGGTTCTCGGCGTTTCTGCCGATACGATCATGATGGGCGGAGTTGGCTCATGGTCGAGCCTGGCACGGTTCATCGGAACAGATGTCGCCATTTCAGCTTTTGCAGAGCACCTCATGCCGAAGGAATCACAAGGCCTGTCGGTAGAGCAATGTATCAGCAAGGGTGTGTTCGGAAGCGATACCAACGTATTCGAAAGATTCCGCAAAGAAGCAGCAGGCGTGACAGACAAGGAGAATACTGCCATTGCAGAAGCCAACATGCTAATGCACAAAAAAATTCCGGTTATGACATTCAATTTTACAGACTGGCAAAAAAACGAGAACACAACATGGTGGAAGAATCCGGTTGAAAACGTCCGGGAACGGAAAGAACGGTACAAGGATGTACCGCTCATTGTCGCACCCGGCCAGGAAGAAGCCTACCTGCAAGAGCTGGAGCGACAGAAGGCCAAGGCAGAAGCGAGTGCAGAGGATGAAGACCAACAGGAAGATAAGGAAGGGGAAAATATTCCTGCTGCTCCAACCGAATCCGGAAAGGAAATACAGGAGGAAACGGAAGGACAGAAAGCTGAAGCTGTACAGAGTAACGAAAATGGATGGGACGGGCTTGTCCGTTCTCTCGGACTGAAAGGTTTAAGTGACATCACAGGCAACTTCGGCTATGTTCTGGCCATGTTGCCGGACATACTGTTAGGCCTGTTCACGGGAAAGACACAATCGCTGCGACTGAAAGATAACCTACTTCCAATAGCAAGCATTATAGCTGGAATGTTCGTCCGAAATCCAATGCTGAAAATACTGCTTATCGCCTTAGGTGGAAGCAATCTGCTGAACAAAGCCGGCCATGAGGCCTTGGCCCGGGCCAAGGAAGGTTCGATTACAAGCGGCAGGAACGCGCAATACAAACATTATGCAGATGAGCCCCTCAATCCCCGTATCGTGAATCCTGTACTGCAAGGCTGCACCCTTATTGCCACAATAGACAGGGTACCATGCACAGTGCAGCTCAGTCCAACAGTAGCAGATGCCTATCATACCGGTGCATTGCCGCTGAACACGCTGGCCAACGCTGTATTGGCCCAAAGCGACCGACTCCGTGAACTTGCCTCACAAAACTACGACAATGGAAAACAGGAAACCGTCGTTCGGACACGGGGAATCCAGTAAACGAATAAAAAGCTGAATCATGAAAGAAAAGTCAACCATCGAAAAGAATGCCGGGGAAAAACAGGTCGCCCTGCTTTCCACGGCTTTGGGAGAGGCGGCCAACGCAGGGGGACATTGGCTCAATGCAACCGGGAAAGGTTATCCGAGAATGTACCCGCGTGGTGTATCGGCCAGCCCGTTCAATGCTTTAATCATGGCCTTGCATTCGGACAAGAACGGATGCAAGACCAACCTGTTCACCCTTTACAGCGATGCCAAAGCCCGCGGTACTTCGGTACGGGAAGCCGAACAAGGTGTTCCATTCCTGTTCTACAACTGGAACCGATATGTCCACCGTAACAATCCTGAAGATATTATCAGCCGTGAAGCCTATCTTGGACTGAATGATGAACAGAAGAAGCAATATAAAGGTTTACATAACCGAGAAATCCGCACCCTGTTCAACATAGACCAGACCACCCTGCCCTTTGTGGACAAAGACACCTATGAAACCCTACTCATGCATGACGGGAATGTCATGGAAAGAGGCTACAGCGACTCTGATGAACGTCGGCTGCATACCCGTTTCAACAATTTTCTGACGAAAATGAAGGAGAATCTTGTTCCTGTGCGATCGGACGGAAGCGGAATACCTCATTATGATACAGACCGCGATGCAGTCTATATGCCGAGACAAAGAGATTTTGAACATTATAACGATTACATACAGGAAGCCTTGCGGCAGATTGTAAGTGCCACAGGACACCAGCAACGATTGGCACGTGAAGGAATGATAATGAAAAATGGAATGGCCCCGTCAGAAGATGCCATCAAACAAGAACGGCTGGTGGTGGAAGTCACTTCTGGAATTAAAATGCTTGAACTAGGATTGCCCGCGCGACTTTCCGACGAAAGTCTTAAGATGGTGGACTATTGGAACCGAGAACTTAAAGAAAATCCTTTTTTGGTGGATGCTCTGGAAAGCGACGTGAACAACGCCCTTGAGGTGATCCGCCAGGCGGAAGAGGGTAAAAAAATAGAGTATGCCACCCTGCGTAACAGACGACAGACTTCGGACATGCGGGAACAACTGCCCAAACATCATTTTGTGACAGATGAAATCAGCAAGCATCCAGACAAAAAAGAGAAAATTGTTGTACTTGTTATTGACAAGAAAGGTAAATCAGCCGACGTGATACTTCCCGCCGGAGCTTCTCCAGAAGTGGACAATGAAGTGCCCGGCATGAACAAAGGACGTATAGCCAGAGCTTTAAGAGCAGACGGTATAGAGAATGTGAAATTCTACAATCCCGACGGAGCCTGGGGCTACCGGCCCGATGACAAGTATTTTGCAGATAAACAGGTCTATTTAGCCAGATTGAAGAACTGGGCTTTGGAAAAGCTCTCCACTCTGGAAACAGCGCCTGCTGTCCGACTGGCAAACGATGTCGGTTTTGACAATGTACAGATGATACAGGATGACAAGAATCGCTGGGCACTATATATTAAACCCGAAAACGAAAATGGTTACAGCATCTATCCTGACAAAGACGATTTGAACCGTTTTTTTTCCACTGTCAAGCAATCAATGGACAATGTCAACAATGTACGTATGGAACTGGCACATAAATATCATGCGTTGGCCGAAATGCGTCCTGACCTGAAAGTGGACCTCTTTGGAGGAGGAACCCAGGACATTGACCTAAACCGAATTCAGCGTGTATCAGTATTTAAGACCAAACATGATGGAATCTTGTGTGTGGCAACCATCGACGGACAGAAAATACAGCCTCGGAGTGTCACTGCACAACAATGGCGGCGGATGTGGGTGGCCGAGGACAAGGACGGGTACAAACGGAACCTTGCCGCCTCGCTCTTTTCCGATGTATTACTTAAGGGACAGGCACAGGGTAATGCCGTAGAAACGGCGGCATCGGCCGACAGGGAGCCGGAACAGAGTGAACAGGTACGAGGGGATATTGTTGACACATTATCGGAAGAATTTCTTTCGTATTGTCAGGGCATCAAATCAAAACAGTCTGAAACCATTGTCCTGCTCAAGCACGAAGGACAATATTATGCTTATATGGACGATGCTGAAACCATTGCACATGAACTTAATATGAAGGTGCAGAAAGAAGACCGTCCGCCTTTTAATCCGCATAAGGTAATATCCGCTTTCGGACCGTACAGCGGAGAATCCGAACGCTGCATTTCAGAACTGGGAAAATCAAGGTTTCATATTACTGTCTTAGATACGGCCCAGAAACTCCAATCCAATATACCCACAGACTCACGAACCGAAGATTGCGACAACGGACATCAAATAATATTCAGAAGATAGAGACATGAGCAAGAACCAAGAATATGCAGAGAAATATGCCGGATACGCGATGGAACAGATGCGGCGGTACGGTATCCCCGCCTCCGTGACACTGGCGCAGGGCATACTTGAGAGCAGCAACGGCCAGAGCCAACTGGCACGGAAAGAGAACAATCACTTCGGCATCAAGGCCACGCCGTCATGGATTGACGAAGGCGGACGGTACGCCCTGTATTCGGACGACAGGCCAAACGAGAAGTTCTGCAGCTATGACTCCGTGGGCGACTCCTACGAGCACCACTCCCGTTTCCTGAAAGAAAACAGCCGCTATGCCGCCTGCTTCAATTTGTCGCCGGACGACTACAAGGGATGGACGGAAGGCATCGCCCGTGCCGGGTATGCTACGGGAAGCGGCTATGCCGCCAACCTGCAGAAAATCATCGAGCAGAACGGCCTTGACAGATACGACCGTCAGGTCATGCAGGAAATGAAAATGCAGGGGAAACACTTTGGTGTGGAAGAAAATCCCCTTCGGAAAAACAGCCATGCAACGGACTATTCGTTCCCAGTAAAACGTGAAGAATTTCTATTGGTAACCGTTCCGTTTGGTTCGGAACAAGAACAACAGGACGGTACGAAACGTATGCATACTGGTATTGATATCCGATGCAAAGGTGACTCCATTCTGGCAACGGAAAAAGATGGAAAGGTCATCGCCACCAGTTCCAAAAACAAATCCGTAACGGTGGAATATGTCCGTACTGACGGCAGCAGGGTGCAATGTATCTACAAAAATCTTGACGAAATCACGGTAAAGTCTGGAGAGACTGTACAGGCAGGACATAAAATTGGCACGACTGGAAAAGGCAGTCAGTCGACCGGAAGTGAACATATACATTTTGAGGTCAAGTATTTATATGCAGACGGGGCCCAGCGAAATGTTGATCCGGTAGCATATCTGGCAGAAATCGCACAAAAAGGCAACCTCAAGCAGCAGGTCCTACATAACGGCAACGATTTGCTCGCCAGATACAAAGGTGAAGAGAATGGTAAAAACGATCTTTCGCCAAATACATGGATGAAAAAGTTACTCTCTTCGGAAGACAGTGGTGTTGGATTGTCAGGATGCAATGACCCCATTGTGGATATGGCGATGACCGCCTTTACCTCCCTGATGATGTTGGCAGCCCAGATAGACAGTCAAAATGAGGAAGAACAAAAAGCAGTGATTTCGAAAGCGATGGACAGGAATAGAATAGACCTGTCCCCTCTGGTAACAGGCATGAAAACCTGTGAACTTGCCATCGGTGAAAACGGACGTGCCATACTTCTGGCAGACAATGGAAACCAAAAAGTGTCGCGTGAACTGACCTCGGCAGAATTAAGTCGGCTTTCAGCTACACTAAACAACGGAGAACTTTCCAATGAAACCAAGCGGATGCGTGTCACAGGAGTATTGAATACCATACTTCTTTCAGAGGTAGCATCACAAAACTTCGAACAAGGCATGATCCAACAACAGGGACAAACAGAGAACATGAAAAGATAGTTATATGAAAAGCGTGATGATGCAAATATGTGGTTATCTACTTGGATTATCCTGGTGCTCCTTGCACATTATGCTCTACCTGTCATTGTTCGGACCGGTAGTAACGATAGTCATCATTGGCATACAGCTTTTGTTGGCTATTGGGATAATCTACATTCGGATACGCGCACCCGATTAGAAAGTCAACCATCAGTCCAACTTCAACCAACAGGGTTTCGCCCAGTGTGACGCACTTTATGTTTCACTTAAAAACAAAACAAGATGATAAAATGCAATGTTACCCTATGCGGCACGATCAGCCGCGACGCCTCCGTCCGCACAGGCAAGGACGGCAAGGAGTTCGTAAGTTTTCCTCTCCAGGTCTCCATCCCCGGAAAGAACGGGAATGACGGGAACATGGAAGTCAGCGTCAGCAAAGACGGCGGACAGGACACCGTACATGAATACCGGTACGGCTCCCGTGCCAAGGTCACGGGCACCCTTTTGCTGAAACGCAGGGGCGAGAAACTCTATTTCAACCTGTCGGCAGATTCCGTGGATCTTTCCGATGCCGGGAATACGGATTCTGTCAAAGGACAGATGGTCTTCCGTGGGAAGACCGGCAAGCATATAGAGGAGCGCAAGGACAAGACCGGCAAGCCGTACCTGATGTTCTCCGCGTTCAGCACGGAGAAGGTCAATGACGGGTTCGAGTACCAATGGGTGCGCTTCTTCTGTTTCGGCAAGGAAAAGGAGGAATGGCTGCAGCCGGGTGTCAAAGTGGATGCGAAAGGAGAAATGTCCCTCTCCATGTACGACGGCAAGCCGGACATCTCCTGCCGTGTGGAAGAACTCAACCAGTATGTGCCGGAGGCCGGCAACGATAACGATAACAGATGACGGATATGGCCGATTACAGACGACAGAACGCGGACGGGCCGAACAGCGAGGAAAAGGCTCTCGACCTGTTCGCCGAGATGATGATTGAAAAGATAGAAAGCATCAATAAGGACTGGCGTAAGCCCTGGTTCACGGAAGGCGCATTGCAGTGGCCACGCAACTTGTCCGGACGCGAATACAACGGCATGAACGCCTTAATGCTGATGCTGCACTGCGAGAAAGAGGGGTACAAGATACCCCGCTTCTGTACCTTCGACTGCATACAGCGGATGAACACGCCGGGCAAGGACGGTCAGAAGTTGCCGAGGGTTTCCGTGCTGCGCGGTGAGAAATCCTTCCCGGTGATGCTCACCACTTTCACCTGCATACACAAGGAGACGAAGGAGAAAATCAAGTATGACGATTACAAGAATCTCTCCGAGGATAAGAAGAAGGAGTACAATGTCTATCCGAGGATGCAGGTTTTCAGGGTGTTCAACGTGCAGCAGACCAACCTGCGGGAAGCGCGTCCGGAATTATGGGAAAAGCTGGAAAAGGAAAACGGCCGTCCTGAAGTCAAGGCAGGCGAACAGTTCGACTTCGAGCCGGTGGACCGGATGATAAGCGAGAACCTGTGGATCTGTCCCATACGGCCCATGCATCAGGATAGTGCGTACTATTCCATTACGAAGAATGAAATCGTAGTGCCGGAAAAGAGGCAGTTCAAGGACGGGGAATCGTTCTATAGCACCCTGTTCCACGAGATGACCCATTCCACCGGTGCGGAGGGCGTGCTCGACCGACTCAAGCCGACTTCGTTCGGCTCAAAGGAGTACGCCAGGGAGGAACTGGTAGCCGAGCTCGGCAGTGCGCTGGTCTCACAGCGTTACGGCATGACCAAATACATCAAGGAAGACAGCTGCGCCTACCTCAAATCATGGCTTGACAAACTAAAGGAATCGCCGCAGTTCATCAAGACGACCCTGATGGATGTAAAAAAGGCGTCCTCTCTAATCACACAGAAGGTGGACAGGATTGCAAGGGGACTGGACGAAGACAATACGGAACGGAAAGGAAACGAGGTCTCTCCGCAGGAAAAGACATTCTATGCGTCCGTTGCCTACCTCCAGTCCACAGACGACACAAGCCGGCTGGACGAACTGAGGGACAAAGGGGACTATAAGGGGCTGCTGGCCTGCGCCAAGGAATATTATGACGGGAACGGCATGGATGAACAATACACCTACCAGACCCCCTTGCAGCACAGGGGCGATAACCTGCTTGTCGAGGACAAGGACTTTGCCGTCGTGTATAACGGGAGCGTGGGCGGCACCTATGAGGTGATGCTGAAATACTCGGAACAGGAGGTACGCGACCACATCAACCGCTACGGCATTGACCATGCGAGCGTGGATGTGAAAGAGCTTGCCAAGGATATGGTCGTTGAACAGTTTGCCAAACTGACGCATCAGAGAATGCCGGTATTCGAAATGCCGAGCGGGGATATTCTGTATGCAACGTACAACAGGGAGAAGGATGCGCTCGATGTGGGAGGTGTATGCAATGCGGGTCTTGCCGTGCGGCACAGCTTTCCATACGACCACAACTCGACGTTTGATGGCAACCTGATGGCCGTAAACGAGAAACTGAACGAACTCGACGAATACAGGGAGGAGCTACAAGAGGCGGAATATGGCGGCGGAATGCGGCGATAGGCAAAAAAAGGAACACGGGGCCGGTGTGGATGCCAGCCCCGTGCCTTTGTCAGCTTTGCTGAAAATACTCCTGCCAATTCTCTTCATCAACGGTCAGTCTGTCCATTTCCCAATCATATTCCACTTCAGGCATATTGGAGTAAGGGAAATACACAGTATAGCCTATCTGACCGTAAGAGCTGTGCAAGGGTATAACACAAATCTCGTGGCCATAATAAGGCTGCGGCGTACAGTATTTCCGCCAGTTGAAACGGCCTGCCGCAATATTGAAGCAAAGTAACTTCAGAGCCATTATACCTTTCCAGCCTTGAAAGTCTTTCTTACAATTTCTTTCCATAATAATCTAATGAGCCAAGTTATAATAAATTTCGGGTTCGCTTGATACATTGTAAATCCAACTGCCGCACCGAACCAGCAGTGCATTCTTTCCGTAGTACAGCCTTTTCATTCCGGCAATGCTCCCGGACTTGTGGAAATTAGGGAAACGGCTTATGCCGATTCTCTCACCATCTCGCTTGTAAAGTGTCATTGTTTTCATATCAATGCTGTTTTTATCCAGCCATCACCAGCCGAGCCTTGCGTTCATTGATAATGGCTGTCTTGTCGTTCAAACTATATTTTACTTACAGTATCTTCTGAAATTAGAAATGATAATCAATGACGCCGCCGACATAGAGGATTGTGCCCGGTTCCAATGAACAGACTAACTGCATAAATGCAAAGGATTGCTCGGCATAGGACTGCCCTCCTTCCCCATCCAAATAGAAATGATAGTCCGTGTGCAAAGGATTGGTTACTGCTTCTTTAAGGTAATAGGTAGAACTCCATTCCAACATGTTCTCTACATTAAGCTCATCCGCTTTTTTCCGAATATTGGATATATATTCCTCTTTCCACTGTTCCACGCCACCATTGAAGCGTATAATGTCATCTCCCACCAACTCGAACATACCTTTGGGAAGAACTTCATTGACCAGACGGGCAATATTTTCCTTGCGTTCGTCATCGTCGATATTGTCGCAATAATCGTAGAAACTGTCATCTCCCTGATTGAGCGTGTATTCATCCAAATAGTTCTCTTTGACAATCGGTTCTGTCGAAATTTGAAAAACTCTACTGTGCATAATTTGAAATTTTATTTGTTAAACTCTTTTTTTCTTCCCTTTTCTCGGAAGCCTTTTTCAGCTTCCTTGTCGGGAAAGATTTTACATGCAAAACAAACAGTGTACAGGACGGGTAAGGCAAGGAAATCGTCAGGGATTTAACGGAATACCCAACCCGACGATTAAATTGGAGGGGAACTGAAAGTTCATCTTCGATTTGGGAAGGCTGTCGTTCAATCCGTGAATCGGTTAGCACAGCGGTACTTGACGACCGGACGGACAATGTAACTTTGCATGGGAAAATCACTCCGGCAAGGACAGCGGAAAAGCGAGGATTAAGGCTATTAGTTGTATAAAAGGATTCTTATTTTATAACTAAAAAAGGCATTTCAGGTCTTATATAAGGGGGGGCACCCACAAAGAAACCCCAAGAGCAGAAACATAGCTCTTAGGGTTGATTGTCTGTCAATGTGCTTTTATTCCACGGTTACAAACTCATGCAGGCTGCAGAAAGAACTATTGTTTTCTTCTCTCCATTTTTTACTCAAATCGCTGATGTCTGCTTCGGACTTTACAGGTTGTCCCAATTCATCTTCAAACCACTTGAAAATGCCTTCCAGATTTTCAAAGTATTCGCTGATGTACTCCTCTTCAGGTGTACAGATGTCCAAATAATACCTTTCGGGGAAGTAAGCACCGTATTCATCGTTGGTTATGTATATTCCCATGCCAGGTTCCTCCGCTCTAAAATAATAGCCGAGTGACGGGAATTTTTCGCATACAAGGTCAAGTACCTGATTGCAGGGAGACCATGCCGTTTCCGTGGAAAATTTTAGAACACCATTCTCCAGTTTGAGACGAGTCCATTCACCACGACAATGTACGCTATTCCAATCCATCCCCAAAGCATCCACAAGGCATCCCAGCCATGTTGTCCCGAACCCGTTTTTCACTGAAGGTTTTATCATGCGTCCCAATCTTTTCATTAACTTATAGAGGCTCTTGATTTCTTTTGCGTCGCCCTCTACTACATACGCTGTTGAACACCAGTTTGGCATAACTCTTAAATTTAATATGTTAAACTTTTTCTTTATCTTCCCTTTTCTCGGAGCCTTACGGCTTCCGGTCGGGAATGATTTTCGTGCGTGAAAAGACTGCGGGTCAGGGGCAATAAGGCAAGTGGACGGCAAAGTAGCTGATGAAATACCCAAATCTGTGATTTGCGGAAAGCTGTCATCCGGTACGCAGGCCTGTCAGCATGGCGGTACTTGACATTCGCCCTCCGCAGTACCTTTGCACGGAAAAACAGGACTGACAGGTAGCCGGGAGCAAAGAGATGAGTACACGGGGAGTTATAAACGGGTATTTCTCGACTGAACAGAATGTCTTATAAAAGAAACAGATGAGCTTTCTACCTAAATGGGTACGATATCCGGTATCTATGAACTACCGATAAATAGAAAAGGTCATACAAGAAACACAATCACTGAAAAAAGAACTACAAGTTTATCCTTTATGTGATGTATCATCACAGATAAGGTAGTTCCTTGTAAATTGAAAATAATATGAGTTTATACTTTATCTCATTAAATAATCGATATAAAGTACAATCTTACGCCTAAAAATTTGCCTGTCACATTCAGGTTAAGTACTGAGCATGGCATCACTGACAGCTATGAGAAGAAACAGAGAGAATGTATGGGGCTGTTCCGAATGGCGACAAAAAAAACTCGTAATCACTTTTGTAACAGCATACGGCGTTGTAAGCGGAAAACATAAAAGTATTGTCCATAGCGAAGTGACTATGGATGATATTTTTCAGGCATAAGTTACCCTGTTGGAAAGGACATGTCAGATGTAGATTCTAATAGAAAGAGTGAGAGCCGATCCGTCACGGACAGACTCTCACCAATAGACAGACTATATTTCATTATGAACAAAAAGACTTATCTTAAATGAAGTTCCACTTTCGTGTGTCTGTTGGCCTCGTCAGGCACATAATCGGAAATACCGCCCTCGTATATCCTGGTAATGTTTTCTGCCGGTAAGCCCCGCTTGATGAGTTCGCCGGCAATATAATCGGCTCTGGCTGTGCTCAGCGTGTTGTTGATGGAAACTGTGCCTGTCGCACTGTCCGCCGCTCCCGTGACTTTCGCGGACAGTCCATATTTCATGGCCACATGAGCAATCGCATCAAGATTAACCTTTTGCAGAGAATCCGTAAGGTGGGCTGTATTAAGGTCGAAGAAGAAATAGACCGGAGAACCTATACATTCGTCTCCATGCTGCATGAGGGCGAAATAATCGGCCGCAGAAACAGTGTCCGGGCGGTTGATTGCCGCATTCCGTTTTCCGGGCAGGCTGTCCGTTCCCGCTTTGCTGATGCTGTCCGTATTCACGCCCTGAATACTATCTGTACCCGTTTCTGTTACAAGGGGCGAGTTGCCGTCCCAATGACGGTTCTTCAACCGGGCTCGGAGGGAGTTCAGTCCGCTGTAATTGTTTACGGGAAACTTCCGGCCATCGTCATCTTTGTCATCGAACAGATGTCCGTAAGTGTCAAGCAGTCCTTCGATTTTGAGAATCTTCTTCAGCTCGTCCAAAGTCCTTCTTTCCTTATCCAGTTTTCCGGCATATTGCCTGTTCCGTTCCGTCAGGGCGTTCGCATAGCCGGTCAGCCACTCGTTGCGCCGTTCATACGGGCGATGGTCAACAGCACGTTTCCAGCCGACCTTGCCGATGCTGAAAGAGAATCCCGCCGTCAGCGAGAGCATGTGGTCTCCGAGACGGTTCGCTTTTCCGTATCCGTCGAAGTCCTGGAATGTGGTCGTCCCGGAAAGTTCCATCAGGACGCTTACTCTCCTGGATATGCGGTACTGGCCCTGTATGCCGTATGATATGGCAAGAGGGTTGTGTCCGTTGTCCGCATTGTGCAGCAGTCCGAGACCCACATACGGGGAAAGCCCCCAGCGAACCTCGTCCTGTTTTGCATACCTGTTTCCGAGCAGATTCCACATCAGATCCGCGTGTACATGGTGATACTCATGTGTGGACAGCCGGCCGTCTTTGAATTGAAGTCCGCTGTAATTGACACGGGCGCCGACTGACGGTGTGAACCATTTACCCAAAGCAAGGCTGTAAGAAGGCTTTAACCTTCCAAAGAGGTCCTCACAACCTAATGGAGTACCGAGAAAAGCGGTTGCACCTCCAGTGATACTGACAAACCAGTTGCCACTTCCACATGTTGGGACGACAACCTCTTCAAGATAAGCAGGTTGCAACGTCTGGTAAAACACAATCTCATTGCAATGCGAAGTGCAGTGTACAGTATCACTTCCTATATATTTTGTAGTTGCGTGAACTTGCAACGAACAAAACGTCATAAAAAACAAAACACTATTTTTAATCATATTCCAATGTTGTTGTTTGTTTTCAATTCAATTTATATAATATATCTTGCCATTTAGCGTTTAGGCTTTTTGCCGATTGTAGGACGCATCATTCGGCTCGCCATCCTCATACAACGGAGCGCCCAGGCACGGTTGTCCTCGTCTTCTTCACGTCCCCATTTGAGGTCACTTCCACCACCTCCTCCGCCATGCGTTTCGGCAAAAGTTGTGGCATCATCCACCATGCCTAAAAACAACATGGTGGCACAATGCAGCACTTCTGGTCCCCGTTCCGCTACTGAATGCACAAGCGTATCATTAAATAACTGCCGGTCTGAAGGATTCATACGTACTGAAAGTTCTCGCCATTCATTGACCATATTCTCAAGCATGGCATCCTTGAGCAGACTGTCCACTTTAGAATGGACATCACGAGAATATTTGTAGGCTTCCTTTCGAAGCTGTTCCGTGCGTTCTTGAATGTCAGTCATATTTTCCTTGAGCTCGGCGAGTGTTTGGTCAGCCACCTGCAATTTATCCTGTTTATCTGCCAACTTATTCTGGATAGCAGCCAGTTCCTTTTCAAGTTTCTCCTTTTCCGCGACAATGGCTAGTGAATCATCCTTGCGACTATCCAAATCCTTTTCAAGTGCTTTCAGTTGCGTCTCCTTTTCCACCATTTCCCGCTTCAGGTTTTCCACCATAGAAGACAAGCCCTTAACTCTCCGCTCTGCCAAACGTATGTCCGACTGAAGCACAGACAAAACCTCCTGATGACGATTTACCTTTTCCTCCATTGTCGTACACTCCTCAGACAACATACGGCGGTACTCTTCCGTTGTCCTGTGACGTGCACCTGTCTCGGCGATGCTGCTTCCTCTCGACATTCCCCACTTCGTATTCACTTCTGCAAAGAAATCAGTATGAAGCTGCTTCATTCGCTCACTGTACTCGAACTTATCTTTTCCTGCGAAAATTTCCTTGTACGCAAATTTCCCGTCCTTTATCGGCAAAAGGGTACAATGCACATGAGGGTTCAACTCATCGAGATGTACAACGAAAGCTGCTATGTTCTGCTCCCCATACCTGCCGCTGACGAAAGCATAGACATCCCTTGCCCACCGTTCAATATCGCGTTTTCGGTCGATATGAGTATTGTCTGCACCTTTCTCATAATTTACCATCTGTTTTCCGAATGCAAGTTCCTGCATCCGCTTCCTCGACCCGCCAAAAATAATGTTCACTACCGTGCGGTATTTTGGTTCAGCCAACCCATCATTAGGGTCTTTAATTCCACGATGGTCAAGTATGGTCTTCATCCGTTCAGGTATGCTTCGGTTTTTATCTACAGGGCGTATCTTGCCGCCACTTACGACTTCAAAATTCAGGCGTTCACGAGTTGGGTCATAATTACCTATCCTTTGGGCATGCTCTGCCGCCTTTTCACTTCGATTGCGCAGATGTTCGTTACTTTGGGCAGCAGTGATGCCCTTCGATACCTGCACATCGAGAACCTGTTTTGCTCTTGTCATTCCGTTTTTCGTTTTTTTTCGGTCAATCCTCCATGTCCCAGCTTGCTGCTTGTACGGACACCCTACCCACCAACGTCAGGCAGGTGGGGTATTAGGCTCCCCACTCCCTTTGTTCCGTGGCAGACGGGCAAGCCCGATGCCTACTATAAACGGCAAAACAGCTACGCTGGTTATCTGTCAGAATATCCGTAGTTATACAATAGGTTCTCAGAATTTCTCACTACCGACATTCTCCAGAGCCTTTGCCACAATCGACATAAAGGGACTGCGAAAGTCTTTCATAAGAACCTTCCCGTCATCGTCACAGTCAATATTCTTTTCTTTCCCTAAGTTCAGAATATACTCTGCCAGAGTTGTTGACAGTTCTATGAACGACTGCCATCTGCCTTCCAAGTCCATACAAAAGTATTCCAAAAGCTCCGTAGAGTATTCAGGATTTAACCTACGCAATACTTTCTGTATTGCAGCAAGAGCGATAGTTTCCATAGCAGTGGACTGGATTTCCAGTAAGCGCTTATCCATATTTTCCGTTGCCATCCTGAAAAGGGCACGACAATCTTCAATCGGAAGATTATCTTGAAGTCCTGCATCGCACATAGCTTGGTGTACAATCTGTCCGCATACGGTACCGACTTCAGCAGAGGTAGTATTGCCATTTATCCAATCGGACAAAACCTTTCTTAACTGAGGTACAATCCCGCTATTCCCTTGTACAGCATCAGCATTAAACAGAATATTGTTTTGAAGAGGCATGGTAATAACCATACTTTTCGGCAATCTAGTCCGAGCCAACTGTCCCATTGATTCAAGAGTCTCTATGAAAGAACGGACAGTGGCACGATGCCAATGCCAATCTGTCGCAAGGTCAGAAACGGTCACATGACATTGGAAAGCCTGAAGCTCATATTCGTGTTTCCGTAAAAAGGGGGAAATAAAACCTGCCAATGACTTGTCCAGTAAGTCACAATATGCTTCTATACGTGTTTTCCGTTCACCGACCTTTTCCTTGAGGTAGTCAAAGACTTCTGTATTCGCCAATATGGAAGCGGACACTTCTAATTGTTTTTTCATCGTCATCGTCATTTTAATTAATTGTTGATTGCGCGGATAATTTAAAACTGCCGCTATCCGCTTTATCGCGGCAGTTTGCGTGATGATTATCAGATTTCTTATCGGCATCTGGTGTGCAACATGGAAACAAACGCGGTATCCTCTGCATTCCTTTTCTCACTGGCAGTTCGTCAACATACGAATAGAACAACGCAGCCAAAAGAATATATGCAATAGTAACAGACATAGTGTATAAATGAGGTACGATACCAATAAGCGGTGTTATACAAGCAAATATGCCAAAATGTAGTGTACGCTTATTCAGCCAGCGCAACCACACGTCCGTCCGGCTATGAGATGTAAGCAAAAGACAAACTATTGTAGAAAGTATGATGCCCAATTCGTTGGGATGACCATTGGAATAGACATAATGAAAAAACAGTATAAGAACAAGCAGCATCCGTGTGTACAGCTTGCGAACCTTGTTGTTTTGTGACAACGCCCTTTTGAACCATGCCAAATAACTATGCTTGCGATTATAAAACACTACAGGCAGCACAATGGGCAATAACAGAAAGATAAATTGCCATAGAATCCAAATCATAAACAATAAGAACTTAAAGGTTGATAAATGGGCCTTACAACCAGGTTTAAATGGACAATCCCATATGTCGCCAAACGGATTATGGTCTCCGTATCTTGAGCAGTCAGATGACCTCCGCCTTTCTTGATACGTGCTTTGAACGAGCTATCATCATGACGGTATATGGCCAACGCCCTGTCCAAATCGTGTTCGGAAATTGTCCATGTATCACCTATGGAATATGGAGCATTCTCTTTGAATGCCCTCAATACCAAAACTCGAGAAACAACATAGTCGGTCCGGTCCCGTCGAGAAATAACCATTTCTTTATAGTGGCTATCTTCAACGATCTCTATCCAAGTCCGGAACGAATTAATGCAAAAAATCAACTGTTTGTATATCGTATTGCGCATGGGCAATAATTGAAAATTTAAATACTTTCAGTTTCTATCAAAAGAAGTCGATTAGCAACTCCTCCAAATCTTTCTTGTATTTGAAGTGACCACTTAAAGAATGTAATTTCAAGTCAAGGTACAAGTCACCGTACATCAGTTCAAGCGAGTCGTAAATTGTAGCTATAACCATCTTAACCTTTCCATCATCCTCTGTTTTTGCGTTAATTTTAAACATCTGCCCGAATGAAGGATTGGAATAGGCACAAGTACTGTGTCCAATATTTCTCATGCCGACTGGAACATGATGATAAAGGGTAATTAGTTCCATATCATCCTCAAGAATGTCCATTATCTCTTCCAAGTCATAGGGGTCGTGTAACGGAAAAGTCAGTAATACATAATCACCATAAAATTGAGGTTCCTCCATTGTAGTCACATCAAGTAACTGTGGTAATTGAAGAGGAACTGTTGACATAAAATCGTCAAAAAAATGTCGTAGCATATTCATTTGATTCTATATATTATCATAAAGAGGAAATAAAAATTCCCATAAGCATTCCTGGTAACTCATTCACTCTGTCCCGTTCAGGCGACACGATTTTACACAAAGATGAGAATGCGACAGGTATTTCTTCCGCCATTTTGTCAAGTGCCCAACGGTCTTCTGGAGAAAGTAATGCCACACAGAAAGCGTCCAACGAAGCATAAGGCTGAAGTATCATCCAGATATAAGCGTAGGCTTGATCTGGTGTTTTAATCCGTTCCCTGCTTATGTCTTCAAGACAAGCTCGCACATTTTGTATCAATCTACGATTGGTACGCATAGCCATATAGATTAGAGCGTCCTTATAAGTGATATCCTGCCGCTGTGCAGCAAGAAAGACCTCAGAACAACACTTCTTAGTATCTTGTGTGATGTCAGCCCCATCCATGTCTTTCAAATAAGGAAGAAAAGCTCTGAATAACACATCTTCCTTTTCAATAAACATCACCAAATCGTCTAAGTTATGTATCCCCTTTTCCATAGTATCAGATAGGAAAGAACGATAAGCCTGAAGTATCTGATTCTTTCCACCGCGACATATAGGATGGGAATCCAGATTATCGAAAAAAAAACGAAGCCCTTTAGAAGACCGTCGAAGTTCATCATCCTTGATATAAGGAGACAAACGTACTTTCAAATCAAGCAGTTCTTTATAATTTCGGGGGTTCGACATGGCTAATCGTGAAAATTCACTACGGATGGAATCGTGTAGCGCCAAACATTTACCTCGTATATCACTATGAGGGATATTCACAGTGTCCAATGCCAAGTTTGTAAAAACAGAATCGCGGAGTTCCTGCCATTGTACGATTCGACTTTCGAATTCCTCAAATGACAATTCATCAATGTTTCTAATTTCAGATAAAAAATCCTTGTATCTGACAACAGAACTACAGGGTATTTCAACCACCCCACTATCGTTCCATTCATTACACGAAACAGGTATAAAAACGGCGATTATACCGGCAAATACATTGGCAGATTTTAAGTATGATTTCATATATATTAATTCTATTATTTCTTGTGAATGTGCAAATCTAAATATTATTTATTAGATAGATACGATAATAAATCATATTTATTTCAATTTTCAAATTCATACTTATTAGTATGATTTGCAATGAAATAAAAAGCAAAAAAGAGAAAATATCAAGTATGATTTTACATTGTTTTCCTACCTAGTATGATTTTAATTCAAATAAAACTTATACATTTGCAGAAATATATAGATAACGGATAATAATATGGTAAAAATAGGTTATATATTCAAGGCAAACTTATATGATGCCTTCGAGAGTGATATAGAGTGGATGAAACATTATGGATGTGTACATATCGTGGTGGAAGATGTCAAACATGAAACACTCAGACCTTTAAGAAAGCAACTATTTGCTAACCTAGGCACAGGCGATGAAATTGTCGTTGCCAAATTCAGCAACGCGCTCCGTGGCTCACGTGAACTTGCCTCTTTCATTGAATTATGCCGAATAAAGAATGTACGCATTATTTCTATCCACGACCGCATTGATTCACGTGGCAAATTATTTCCGGAAACAACGGTAACAGAAGTGCTGGAAATGATTGGTTCACTTCCCGCGGAAGCCACAGCCCTGCGAACCGCATCTGCTCACGTCATGCGCCTACAACTAAACATTACTTCCAAGAAGTCCACTCCCAAAAGTGAAAACAGAGAAAGCAGAGAAAAAATTATTGTAGATATGTACAATGCAGGTTATTCACTTGAAGAAATATGGGAAGCGAGCGGTTTTAAAAGCAAGAGCTCTCTATTCCGCATCCTCAAAAAATACAATGTTAAATTAAATCGGCGCAGACCTAGCTGGCTCGTCCATAAAAACGACGACAAAAAAGAAGAATAATCCCACACAACCCCAGGCCACATTATATAATTATATATAATATGTGTAAGAGAATTTATATTTTATACCGTTAAAGTCAAATGAGGTCGATAACAGGCGAATCAAGCTCCTCAAGAACAATTAACCGCTGAACATTGTCAACTTTGAAAACATCGAGAAGTGACAGAACAGGAACAGTTCTTACATAAATGAAAAGCTGCCCGGGGAACAGGCAGCTTTTCTTCTACAAAATGGGGTCATTTTTTATAGCCATGTCTGCAATATCCTCAAAATCGTGCGGTTTCTTCCTGTCTTGGGATTTTTCGGCGAAGTACATATACAGGTCGCTGCCAGCGATATAACCCAGAAAAGCGTCTATTGTATAGTTTGTTTCTCCCGATTCTATCGCTTTCACCTGTTCTATCCGTATGTTCCCGTTTTGCGCGACCTTGTAAGCTGTCAGACCTCTTTCCTCTCTAAAGGCCCTAAGGCGCTCACCCAAGACCTCCCTGTATGCTTTTTTATTATCCATTGTGTTTGTTGAATTTTTTAGTCAGGTAACTAACCAATATGGGGTCATCCGTGTAGAAATTGTTTCCGCTTTCACCCGGACAGATGGCAACATAGCCTATACCGTTGCTCGCCGGACGCTGATAAAGATTATAATCGTCCATACCGTCGCCTTGATACTCGTATGGTATGGTAGCAAAGTACGCAATGTATTCGCGCCGTGTCTTGTACTCGTTGCGAACATATCCGTTGGGCATACGGCTGATATGCCTTTCTTTGGCTGCATTAAAAGCGCTGCGGTCTATGTACTTAAACTCTTTTCTGCGACCGTCATACTTGCGCCAGAACCAATCTTTCTGTTTGTATATTCCGAAATCCCCGTCCATTTTGTTGAACTGCTTATTGTTACACTACAAATATACTACAAATATTTGTACTACCCAAATCTTGGCTTCATAATTATCTAAGAATTTATAATATTTGTTCTGAGGCTCACAGGAGGATACAATCCTATTTTCAAGGTCGCGTAAAATTTGCAATTTGCCGTTCAGATACAGAAACAAACCCAAGCAAGCAACTGTGTATGCTTCGGGCACGACTTCGGTTTCCATTATATAATTATATATTTATGCAACCATATATTTATATAACTATATATCAAACATCTAAAAACATAGCTTATACACTTTATATTGTTTGCTTATACTGAATATATCTCAATGATATACAAATAAATAAACCATAAACCGAATTATATAATTATATAACTATATAAAATCATAATTACATAATTATTAACTGTTTTCTCTTGGATATTAGCCGATAATTTTTCACCTTTGCAGGTGAATCATACGGTATAAATTCACATAGACATGAAAAACAAGATTGTCATATTCAGCAACATCAAAGGAGGCGTTGGCAAGACGACCCTCTGTGCCTTGTTCGCAAATCATCTTATAGAGCATGGCTTCCCCTCATTTGTGATAGATGCGGACCTTCAGGCATCGCTGTTCCGTCACCGTCAACGTGAAAAGGACGCCGCTCCGGACGCGCAGATTCCGTGGAACGTGGATATGCTTGACACGTCCGACCATAAGCGGCTCGTGCAGGTCATGGGCAAACTGAAAGAAGTGCCGGGCATCGTGCTGATAGACTGTCCGGGAAACCTGAACGACCGCAACCTGGCATACATCTACCAATCGGCGGACACGGCAATTATACCCATATCATTCGACGCGGACACTGTGGACGCCACAGGCATATTCGTCAAGGCTCTGAAGTCGGTGTCATCAGCCGGCCTGATTTTCATCCCCAACCGAATCAACGCGGCCGAGAGGAAGGCGGAAGAGATACGGCAACGGGAACAGACAATCGGGTATCTCGGGCTGGTAGGCACCGTTACACCGATGGTGAGGCAGAGCGTGGCCATAAAGAGATATTCTACGCTGTACCCGTTGGAGAAAAACCAGACGGAACTGCTTGAACCGGCTTTCAATAAAATCATCGAGGAACTTGATCTTAAAAAATAAAGGCTATGGCAAAGAACAGCAGACCGGAAATAGACAACCCGCTTGCGAACATGGGACTGGACGACATCGTGCGGGGCATAACGTCGCCCGGCAAGGACAAAGAATCCGTCGTAGATGCGAACGGCAGCCCTGCCGCAGAAAAGGAGACAAAGCGCCGCAAGAGAGGCAAGAAAGCCTTTGAGGAAAACCTCGCAAAATACACCGGCATAAGCGAACAGGGATTTGCCATCTGGCTTCCCAAAGAGGTAAAGAAACGGCTTGAACTAATCCGCCTCAATGCGCACCGTAATATCCCTTTGAGGTCGCTTGCAGCCGCAATAATAATGACTTACATTGAAGAAAATGAGGAGAACCTCAATGAGTTATAGAATTGATATTATTATAATATATAATTATATAAAATCATAATTATATAAGTACATAATTATATGGTTATATAAAAAGAGAAGAGTATGGAAATTCTGGTGATTATAGCCGTGTTCTGGGTAGTAGGCAAAATCCTTAAAGGGCTGTGGGGCGGATTCAGGAAGTCTGATTACCGGAGAGACCGATA
>UMGV01048899.1_pt1 | contig 43292 bp, 73 predicted proteins | sample 1965361 | NCBI WGS metagenome assembly UMGV01 (sample SAMEA4836081, study PRJEB28245) | human gut metagenome | biome: gut microbiome; material: fecal sample | place: Denmark | collected 2008
CGGGGGTATGCCCCCACCATTTTCCGCGCGCGCCCAACCCCGACGGGTTTACCCTCTCATAGTGTACGGCGAATATGCGGGGGAGTATCGAGTGTGTGGGTGAGTGCGAGTGCGAGTGAGTGTGTTTATTGCATAATATTTAGTGCATAAATATATATATAATATAAGGGGAGTGGGGCGAAAGGTTGATTTTGTGGCAAAAGAAAAAGAGCGGTGAAGTGTTGGTGTGGGCAACAAATCATCACTCTTTCTCAAACGGGGGAAATAATGACTATGGTGATAGTATAAGCGATTTGGTGCGGAAAGTCAAGGGAAAGTGCGAAATTGAAATATTTGAGCGAAAGATGTTCAGTGTGGTGATAATGTTTTTGGTGAAAAGTGTCAAAATGTATAAATATTCAAAAAGTGCGGGCAATGGTGCTAACTATAATTAGCAAATTTGTGGAAAAAAGTGGTTGACAATTTAGTATTTTCAGATATATAATAAAAATAGACATTGGTTGTGTCTTTTCCTCCTGTTGTATTTTAATTCGGGAAAGGCGGGTTGTGTGAGAGCAACCCGTTTTTTCTATTTATTTTAATAAGGATTATTTTTGTAGATATTAAAAAAAGGAGAAAGGTATATATTATGGAAGAATATAAAGCGGTCGTCGTAACCGACGAAAAAAAGATAAAGGAAATCAAAAGGGCGTTGTTATCGGTGGAAAGTTCGATTGCGGATATTAAGCCTGCCGCGCCTGATAAGTTGCCCGAAAATGCACAAAAAATGTGGTTTGGTAAGGTTGACAAATAATAACACATAATGATATTATATTTATAGACAAAAGAATAAACAGTTAAGAGCCGAAATCGCCCGACAATCACGGGAATGTGAGTACACTCTTGACTTTTGGTAAGTTTCGACACGGACTTTCGCTACCGTAGTTCGGACAAAAAGCCCTTGTAAATTGCTGAAAGGCAGTAAGTTTAAGCAGGGGCTTTAATTTTTTTTGAAATTTTTTCTATTTTTTTAAGAAAATCCCTTGACAGCGGTGGTCGAAAGTGGTAATATTTGCTTATCAACAGTAGGAGGTCATCAAAAATGACTAATAAAGAAAGGCAAAAGAGCCTTGATAAACAAAAGTGGGTAAACAGCGAAGATTTTGGCTATGATTTAAGCGGGAAACTCTTTTATTGCGACCATTGCAAGTGTCAAACGGAGCGCAATATGGTGAAAAGTTGTATGGCAAGTCAAAAACAGCGCGAAGAAAAGAGCCTTTGCGCCACGGCTTATAACAAAATGGTTAGAGGAGGAAATAAATAATGGATAAACTTTTACAATATTCGGGACTGTTGGAACGCTTTGCTTTCTTGTCGTTGCTCCGTTCGGGCAACAAAATTGTCGGGGAAACGGTTGATTTTACCGATGAGCAAAAGGAAAGGCTTAAAAATTATTCGGAAAATTTATAAAACCCGTTGACAAAAGTGGGCGTTGGTGGTAATATCAAAGAGTAATCAACGTTTACTCCTGACATAAAAACACATTGGTTACTAATTGCGTAGCGAGGTTTAACCTTGCCGCGACCGCGATTACCGACTTATATGGGTTGGTTATGATAAGGTTATCTCGAAAGTTCCCTTATTATGTAAAACATACTGTCATATAAGCGGTTAGGGCGATGAACCAACCTAATTGCCCAACTCCTTTGCTTTGTATCAAATAGTGTTGCTTCTGCATTATTGTTTGTACATCTATAACTCCTTTATGCGGTCTGGGCGACACCGTACAAAAAGTCGCCCACTCCTTTATTTTTTGCATTATGAGCGTAGATAATTATGCAAATACAATAAACATTTGTAATAAAGAACTTAATAAGCGACTTAATAAAAAAGCGTTGTGGGACGACGATGAAACCGTTTCACAACTTTTTGATATTCTTTACACTGCCTATTGGCAACAAATTCATAAAGTTTTAGTGCCACAAGAGAATAAAACGGCGGAAGCGGAAATTCGCTCCCATATTAGGTGCATTATTTCTAATCACCTATTGCCTTTATATGCCAAAGTGGAAAAATTGAGCAAGATTGCGAAAAAATCGCCCGAAAATACAAAGTTATTGAATAAGTATATGGAACTTTACGATAACTTTTATGCGCTCGCGGCGTTTCGCTCGCTTAAACACTTTGCCCTTTATATGGAATTTGACACCGACCCGAAAGATAGGGTGTGGGAAAATGTAATGCCTTGCTTTGAGGGGCTTTACTTTTATATAAACAAAATGGTGCTTGACGGCTCTATAAAACATATATGTAAACAATATCCGACGGGCTTCGGAAAATCATTTTCGGATATTGAAGCCATATCTTTTATATTTGGTATAAACCCTATTAACAATGATGTAATGAAAGTGGTGGGCAACCCCACGCTTGTGTCGGACGTTATGACGGGCATAGTCAATACAATGAGTAGTGCGAGATATGCCAAAGTGTTCCCATATTACGCACAATTTAACGGCAAGGAAGAGATTTTTTCCATTTGTAGAATAAGTCAGGGCAATCAGGGCATTTTGGTAATAAACGGCTCTAAACGCCCTAAATCATTCCTTTGTTGCGGAAAAGAAACCGCTATTGACGGCGGTCGCTTTAAGTATAGATTTTATGATGATATTTGTAGGTCGAAAGATAAGGAAAATATCAATGAACACGACAAGGACTGGGCGAGATATAACGATTGCTGGAAAAAGCGTGAGTACGACCAGTATAACTCATTTGAGATAGCGGGTGGCACTGCCTATTCAATTTATGACTTTTTGTCAAGATACAAGGAAAAGTTTGGCGCAAAAAAAGCCGTTCCCGATACTCGCTTTAAGTACACATATATAAACGAAAGCACTCGATTTGTTTCGGTGTCCTGCCCTAAACTTGACTTTGACACCGATGAAAGCACTTATCCTGCGAAATACTCAACAGCGGAAGCAAGGGAAGAACGCAATAGAGATATGCGTACCTTTATGGCAATGGAACAACAATCGCCATTACCGCCAGAGGGAACGCCCTATTATTGGGATAATTTAAGATTATATACGGATTTGCCCGCAAAAGAGTGCAACGGTGGCACAAGAAGTGATTTTTCGTGGGCGGCACTTGACTTGCCGAGAAAAGGAAACAACTATGCTGCGCTTGGCATTTTCTATCGGGATAACAAGAGCAAGGACTTTTTCTTCACCGATTGCGTCTATGAAAAGAAACCGCTTGACGGGAAAATCGCCGATAAAGAGTTGTTGGACTATATTTGCGAAAAAATGGTTTTCCACAAGACAACTAACCTTGTCGTAGAAACAAACACGAACTCAATGATTGTAAGCGAGATAAGAAAAAGGCTTGCGGCACTTGGGTGGTCGTGCAATATTATACCGCAATACTCTTATGAAAATAAAGAAGTAAGGATATTTAATACTCAAAGCGCAATTTTGGAGCGTATTCGTTTCCCCGACCGAAAAATGTTCCCCGAAAGTTCAAATATGGGACAACTTATGCGCCACGTTGTTTGCTATGCTTATGACGGCAAAAACGACGACGGAATTGATATGATTTCGATGTTTGCAAAGGCTTTTGTAAGCAATGGTGTGAAAATGGGAGCGATTGAGGTGCTTGAAACTCGCCGATAAATATTACTTTTTTTATTAAAAATATGTTGACAAATATAAAAAAGGTTTGATAATATAAAAATAAGGACATTGCGATTATGGAGAAGTATGTAATTTGCCCTTGCTGCAAACGGGCTGATAAGCCGCTTGATATTGAAGTTCCCGACGGATTTGAGGTGGACTTTGATATGCGACACTACACACATAAAACTTTTTGTGATAATTGCCGTAGAGTAATTAAGTATAGTTTTAAGCAAAAACAAAATAACTGATTTCTATTGCGCAGACAGTGGTTTGCGCTCTTTCTATTGAGGTATAACGTGATATTCGATTACGGCGGTATTAAAAAAATCAAAATCCCCTTTACCAAAGAGGAATTTTCTGCATTTACAATAAACGAACTCATCTCGGTATATACGAAATATATGCCGTTTTGTTTGCAAGTTCATAATCTTAACGTTATCAAAGAAGATTACTTGTATAACTATTTTGTTGGCAAGCAGGATATTCGTACCAAAACAAGGGCGTTTCTTGGCGACGACGCAACAAATACCGACGCAAATCAGCGCGTTGTTGAAAACCACGCAAATGCACAAGTAACCTTTAAGGTTGACTTTTTAATGGGCGATGAAATGCAATTAACGCACAAATCGGACGTTGAGAGCGACGACCTTACCTATCTTGACAATTTCCTTGAAGATAGCGGATTTTTCACGGCTTTCCGTGAAACCAAAAAGATGATGTATGCGGTGGGCATTGGCACGACTTATTGTGTTCCCCGCACCGATATTATCGAATATGACGAAAACAATAGAGCGAGATATAGTAAAGAGTACGATAAAGACACTATGTCGCCGTTCATTTGTGAAGATGTTGACCCCCGCTATAACTTTGTTGTATATTCTAACTATTATGGCGAAGAACCGCTGTTTTGCGTGAGCATTATTGTTGACGACGCAAACGATAAGTGTGTATTTCTCATTAACAATGGTAAATTTACACTCAAATGCGAGGGGTCTTATCTTGGCGCAACTTCCGTGCCTTTTAGCGGTGATTATGCTATTTCGGAAATCACTAAAAACGCTTTTACTAAACTTCCTATCATTGAACACGCTCGTAATAAAGAGCGTATGGGTATTATTGAAACCAACAAGGACTTGCTTGATGTAATCAACCTTATCGTTTCAAATAGTGCCGACGCAATTATTGACACCGTAAACAATATCCTTGTCTTTGAGAATGTGGAAGTTGACGAAGAAACAGTAAAGGCAATGCGTCGTGGTGGCACGATTAAAGTAAAATCTTCGGGCGACCCGAATATGCCGAGCAAGGTTTACACTCTTGAAGTGAAAATGAACCACTCGGACGTCAATGTATTTTATGAACAAAGAGTAACCAAAGCATACGATATAGCGGGCGTGCCTATTGCAAGCGGTGTTACAACCACGGGCGGTCAAACAGGCAAGGCAAGACTTCTTGGCGGCGGCTGGGAAAATGCTTATACAAAAATCAAGGGCGATATTATCGGTATGAAAAAAAGTGACTATGCTTTGCTGAAACTTATCCTTGATATTTGCCGTACTGTCCCCGACACCAAAGTTAATGAACTTTCGGCAAGCCAAATTGAAATCAAGTACAACATCAACCCGAATGACGATATTTTGTCCAAAGCGCAAGCGGCGAACAACTTGTACAACATTGGTATGCCGCCCGAGATGATTTTGACCGATACAGGCTTGTCAATGGACGCGCACACTGACGGCTTTAAGTGGCAACAATATATCGACCAAAAAGAACAAAAGGAAGCGGAAAAGGCGGAACAAGCCCTTGCCGCAACCCAAAAAATCGTTGGAAACGGCGATAATAACGACGGACAAAACGATTACAACAAAAATAAGGCGGTTGCAAAGCCGAAAGGCTAACACATATATAAATTTCTCGACCTTGCAGAGATATAAATACAAGGCGGTCTATGCGGAGAGCCACTTCGCGTTTACAAATCAAGGCTGACCGACGGAGCATTATGGAACTCAAAGATTTACTCGGCGAAAATTACAAAGACGGTATGACGATTGAAGAAATCAATACCGCACTCGCAAACAAAAAGTTTGTTGACCTTTCAGGCGGCGGATATGTTTCCATTGATAAGTTCAAAGCAACGGAAAAAGCCGCTACCGACGCAAAAGCGGAACTCGAAAAAATAAGGCAAGCGTCTATGTCGGAAGAAGAAAAACGACAAGAAGAATGGAACGCTTTGCAAGCGCAGTTGGATATTCTTACCAAAGAAAACCAAAAGAACGCGTTTGAGAAGAAACTTTTGGCAAACGGCTATGACGCCGAGGAAACACAACAAATTATGGCGAACCCTGACGACCCTGCGATATATGCACAAATTATGAAAACCCGCATAGAAAAAATAGTCGCACAAAATAATGCGGAAAACTTGAAAAATAGTGTAAAATTACCGCAAGCAAGTCCCGACGGGAAACCTAAAAAACTTACCGATTACTCTATGAGAGAACTTAACGAACTTCGTGATAGTAATCCCGCACTGTATCGGCAAATCTTAAACCAAAAATAATTATTAGGAGAAAACTAAAATGGCAGTTTTTGATAGCAAAATTTTTAACGGCGAAGTATTTGAAAGATATACGCAGACCGTATCCGACCTGCGCAGGAATGAACTTCTTAAAGCAGGTGTTTTCGTAAACGTTTCGGGTGATATGAGAGCAAGATGTTCTGAACAAGTTGGCTCGCAAATCGTTACCGAACCTATTAAAGGCGCACTCGGCGGCAACCCCGTAAACTATGACGGCGCAACCGACATCGACGCAAGTTCTCGCTCGACCATTTCGCAAAAGAAAGTCATCGTCGGTCGTGCAAAGGCTTGGAGCGAACTCGACTTTTCGTCCGATATTACGGGCGGCGAAAACTTCTTGCCCCTTGCAAATGAAGTTGCCCACTATTGGGATAACGTCGACCAAAACACGCTCCTTGCTGAACTCGCGGGCATTTTCGCTATGAGCGACGCGGACGGCAGGAAATTCGTTGCGGCACACTCGTATGATATTTCGGGCGCAACCGAAAACAAGGTTGGCGTAACCACGCTCAACACGGCAATTCAGCGTGCGGGCGGCGACAACAAAAACGCTTTCACCGTTGCAATTATGCACAGTGCAGTCGCCACGAGCCTTGAAAACCAAAACCTTTTGGAATACCTGAAATACACCGACGCAAACGGCGTACAGCGCGACCTTTCTCTTGCAACTTGGAACGGCAGGGTTGTCCTTGTTGACGACAATATGCCTGTTACACCTGTTTACACCGCTTCTACCGACACGTCCGTTCAGCCAGGCAAAGTGTACTACACCCTTTCGGGCGGCGTATATTCGGTTGTTGCTGCACCCACGGGCAACCCGTCCACCTCGAACTATTACGAACTTACGGGCGCAACCTACACCACTTACATTCTCGGTCGTGGCGCGTTTGAGTATGCCGATGTTGGCGTTGAAGTTCCCTATGAAATGGCGAGGGACCCCAAAACCAAAGGCGGCAAAACTTTCCTTTACAGCAGACAACGCAAAATGTTTGCACCGCGTGGCATTTCGTTCACGAAAGACGGCGGCACTTCCCCGACGGACGCGGATTTGCAGGCTGGCGCGAACTGGGCTATCGCAAAATCGGCTGACGGCGCGGTTACTTACCCCCACAGAGCAATTCCTATCGCTCGTATCATTAGCCGCGGCTAATTACTAACAATGAGATTTTAGGAGATAAGATATGGCAGATATAAATTCACTGGTTGACAATATGAAAGACGAGTTCAAAAACGAACACGATTATTTGTCGGAAGATGAAGTCGATAGGCTTTACAATAAAGCACTTGGCATTTATCTTGACATATCTTTCCCCTATGCTCACGAAATCGTGGCAATCCCTGAAAATCGTCCCCGTGCGGTCGGCTGGGTGAGAGATTGTATGCAAGAAATCCTTGAAAGGAATGGCGTAAATGCTCGCTCTTACAGTGAAAACGGGCTTTCCATTGTTTATGACGCAACTATGATAAGCAATGGGTTAAGGGCAAGGCTTGTTCCATTGGCAGGTGAAGTCAAATGAGATTAGGTAGTTATGTTTGGTGGTGTCGATATAATGGCGTGAACGAATACGGCTCGCCGTCATATCTTTCACCTATTAAAATAAAAACTTCTTTTAATTACTTTACTTGTCAGCCTATTACCGAGTATAATGATATTAAAGTATTTGGTGAAGATAGTTCTTCCACTTGGAAAGTGATGATACCCGTGGGGATTTATGAAAGTAAATTTCCGATTGGCGAAAAAGACCTTTTCTATGTGGACGGGGCAATGCCGAATACTAAATCAAAAGACTATGTAAGTGGCGACGGAGCAAACGCCTTTGTTAGCCGCCCACCTACCGTCGTCAATAAATTTACAAGAGTTTATTTGTCGGCAAGAACGGAAGAAAAATGATAGACAAACGCGGGCTTCAAAGATTTACAAAAGCGGTAAACTATTTGGCAGACGACAATAAAGAATATCGCCGAGTGATTGGCGGGGCATTAGCGGACGCGGGACGAAACGTCGCCGATGACGAGTTCCACAAATATCATTTTGAAAATGGTCAAAAGGTATGGGACACCCCGTATGCGAAAGACTTTACAATTATAGTTGGTTCGCACGAAATATATACGGGGCGCAACGAAATTACCGCGACAGGCAAGGGAGTTTATTATGCCGAATTTGGCACGGGCATACTTGGCGAGTTAGGCGATTACAAAGGGAAACTTCCCACCGAAAACCGCACTTTTATCAGCCACGGACAAATCCTTTCAACCGACGGCTGGGTATATAACTATTATCAAAAGTTATATGATAAAGAAGCCGAGCCGTGGAATGGTTTTGCTCCGATTGCAGGGCTTTATAAGGCTGGCGACTATTTGCGGAAAAATTGTGTTAAAATAGCAAAAGACGCTCTTCGTGGTGTTGGCAAAAGACGCTTTATGCGTTAAGGAGAACTTATGGACGAATTTCTTAAAGACTTAATTGAGTATATAAATAAAGGACTTCAAGCGGACGGCGGTTTCCCCGCCAAAATTAAAGTCGTTAGAGCATACTCAAAAGAAACAAAGATTGAAAGCCCGCAAGTATCTCTTTATGTTATAAGCGATGACGATACAACACGCGCCTCGACCTTTAATGCGGAACACGCAACCGATTATCCCGTACAATTCTATTGCTATTGGAAAGACGGGATTAAGTATAAGGGAGTGCCTTACGGCGCACAACAAGGTGCGGAATTGCTTGGGAAAAAGGTTTCTAAACTCTTTGAAGATAAGGAAGCCACGATTGCATATAACAAGAATATAAGACTTGTAAACAAGGTTGGCGGTGCGCCTTTTGGTATGCCCGTGTCAAATGGCTCGGCGAACTACCAAACCGTGCCACGCTTTGTTTTTACTGTTATCAAGCCATACTCGGCTATCAATGAGTAAATAACTTTAAGGAGAATAAAAAACTATGGGAATTGCTTTGACCTCTATCGGTATTAAGATTTCCTATGCGACGGAAGCCACCAAAGGCACTCGTCCTACTACGGGATATACGGTTTTGCCCGACTTAAAATCTATACCCGACTTTAACCCCCAACCTAACACGGCTGACGCAACGACTTTTGACAATCTCGAATATACGAGTTATGTTAAGTTGCTTAAAGATATTGGCGGGGCTTTGGAGTTCAACGCGAACCTTACGCAAGATTTGTACGACAAGTGGTCTGTTATGATTACGGCTCGTAACAATCTCACGGACGGCAAACAAATGTGGTATTGCGTGGATATTCCGAATTTCGATAAGTCGATTTTCTTTACGGGCGACCCGTCGGAAATGGGTATTCCGTCGGTGGAAGCCAACTCGCTTTTGGAAACTTCGGTTTATATCGTTCCCACGAGCGAACCCGTTTTTGCAGACGACCCCACTTACACCGAATAATCACTTGAAATGGAGAAATGTAAATGAGTAAAACTTCCATTAAAATCACTATCAACAACAAAGAGTATTCCTATGACTTTGCAAAGTTCGGTTTTTATGCCCTTTGCACAGCGGAAAAGGAATACGGGCTTAACCCCCTTGAACTTGAAAACAATCCTATGTCAACAATCCTTTCCTTGTTTGCCTTTGTAGCGGGTATGGACGTTGACAAAGCGGGTGCGGAAATCGACGCTCACCTTGCAAATGGTGGGTCGTTTGAAGATTTATTCCCCTTGCTTACTGGCTTTCAAGAGTGCAGTTTTTTTCAGTCAATGGGCAAGAGCAAGAAATAATCGGGGATAACCCTACACAAACAAAAAACAAATCCGTGCGAGAGTATGGTAGTTTTTCATCTTGGATAGAGAATGAATTTTTACTGCCATACCTCAAAATCGGAGGCACTCGGCGAGATTTTTGGGAACTCACTCCACACGATATACAACTTGATTTTAAGGCATATCAAGAGCGTATGGAAGATGAGAGTAATAGAATGGTTCAAAGTGCGTGGGCAATCGGTCTTTATGTTAGAGCCGCACTTGCTTCCACTCCCGTAATTATGGGATATTCAAAGCACTCACCCCCGAAATACCCCGACTTGCCCCAAATTAAGAAAAACGACGAAAATTATACCGAAAAAGCAAAAGACGAAGCGTGGGTTGAAAAAGAACGCCAAAGAGCGTGGGACTTTTTTGCGAATTTAGGTAAAAAATAAATGAGGTGCTAAATGGCGGATAACAACGAAATTGATAGCCTGAAATTAGGGATAGAAGTTGGCGACCTATCAAGTTCCGATATTAAAAACATAAAGGACTTATCAAGTAGTTTAGCCGCCCTTGATAAAGTGTTATCTTCCGAGTTTATGAAAAACTTGGAAACTTTGTCGCACTTAAAAATCAATGTAAATGTTTCCGAACTTAAACAAGCGGCGAAACAAGTACAAAAAGCGGTTGCCCCTACGTCTGCAAGCGGAACTATTTTTGGCGACGGCGTTGATGTTGCAGATATTACAGAAGAAAAGAGGAAACTGCAAAAGTTGATAAAGCAACGCCAACAGGCAATTGACGAAAACCTTGAATATTCTCAAAAAGTTCTTGATGATAAACCCGATAACCCTTTTTTGTTAAGAGCGAAAGAGTTGCAACAGCAGCAGGACATCGACCTCGCAACCTTGCAATCTTATAGAGAACAGATAAATGAAGCGCGGAAAAAGCAAAAGGCACTTGAAAATGCTAATTTCAGTGAAGTCAAAAAAAATGCTGAAAAAAATGTTGTTCAGCCCGAAATCAAAGCCAACGAGCAACAAGAAAAGCATATAAGCCTTTGGGAAAAGTTTAAGCAAAAAGTTAAGAGCGTTGGCGAGGTTATAAAGAAACTTGGCGACCGCGAAGATAAAGAAGAAAAGAAGAGCAAGGCTTCGGGTTTTGTTGGGAAACTCGGCAAGGCAATCGTCCGTGTCGCTGTTTATCGTGCAATTCGTGCGGCAATTAAGGGCATAGTTCAAACAATAAGGAGTGGCTTGCAATCATTTGCGGAGTTTAGCCCGAAATTTGAGCAGACAATGACGGCGTTGACTTCGGCGGGGCGGAACTTTAAGATGAGTTTCACAGCCACCTTTGCGCCGATTTTGGAAAGCATTGCCCCCGCACTTATCCAGATTGTAAATTCATTTACACAATTAAATAATAAACTTGCGGAAACACTCGCCTACTTAAAAGGCGCGGGCGAGTACACCAAAGTAAACACCGAATATCAAGAGCAATACAACAAGGCGATAAACCTTTTGCCCTTTGATAAATTCAATGTTTTACAGCAAAGCAGTTACGGCGGGTTTGAAAAGACTGCGGTAGATACCGAGAAAATGGCGAAAAACGCGCCTAAATTGGAAAAAATAAAGGCGGTCATAACTTCGTTCAAAGAAGCACTTAAAGCCGTTGTAGCCGCGCTTGGAAAGGCTTGGGAATATATTAAGTCTATCTTTGGGGAGTACGGCGATGTAATTCTCACCGTTATGAAAGCAAGTATCAATTTCGGCAAACAATTATGGGAAACGCTTGGCGCATTGATAAACGCAATAAAGGTTATCCTTAACCTTGACTTTTCAAAGAGTATTATATATTCGTCGCTTGCCGTTTTTGCGGGCATACTTACGACGATTGTAGGCATTGCTAAAACCTTTTTGGATATACTCAAATCTATCCTTACGCTTGATTTTTCGGGCTTTGGTGAAAGAGTAAAAGGCTACTTTAACTATGGCTTTACCAAAAACTTATGGAATAGAGGCGGTCGCGGTAGAGGCATTAAGAACTTCTTTAAGGGCTTATTCAATATCGGCACTTATGCGACGGGTGGATTTCCCGATACAGGCTCATTGTTCCTTGCAGGCGAGCGTGGTGCGGAACTTGTAACAAATGTTGGAAGCGGTCAATCGGCAGTTATGAATATGCAACAACTGCAACAAGCGATTTACGGCGGTATGGTTTCGGCACTTTCGACAATGCAACAAGTTGGCGGACACGAAACAGCGCAACCTATCACGGTGAAAATCGGCGAAGATACGCTTTTTGAAATCACAAGGAAATCGGCAACCCGTAGAGGACTTGACTTTGCAAAGGTATGAGGTAGATTATGGCATTAACGGCTGAACAACTTGCGAGATTGCCGCAAGCGTTGCAAGACAACTATAATAGAACAAGGCTTGATTTAGTGGAAATAGACGGGGAGAAGTTCTCGTCCTATTCCACTTTTACTTATTATGAGGCAAAAACTTATGTGAAAAGCCCCACAAGGTCGCAAACGGGCGCAATGGGCAACCTTAATTCCTATGCAACCTTTGTTACTCCCCGCCTTAAAATATCTTTTAACTATATGGATATTGATGTTTATAGGCGACTTATCCAACTTATCAATAGCAAGAATGAGTTTACGGTTACTTGTTATGATGTTGAGAGCGATACAAGGGTAACAAACAAGATGTATTTTTCGCCTAACGATTATCCCGAAATCTATCAGCAAAAACTCAAAGTGCTTGGGTTGCTCAATTATGAGATTGAACTTGTCGGCACAAATAACGACCTTGACTATGTTTCGTTGACTTATAATGCAAACACCACCGATACGGTCGCACAAATGCCCACAAGCCGCGAAATTCCGAAAAACACGAATGTTGTTATAGGCAATGGCTTAACGCCCACAAGGAGCGGATATGAGTTCGTTAAGTGGGGTACTTCGGCGGACGGCTCGACGTTTAACTATCTTAACGGCGAAGAATATCTTATTTATAAGAATACTACTCTTTATGCTATTTGGAGAGCAAGTGTATGATTGAGTATTCGGCAATAATAAAGTCCATAAGCGCGGCAACAAACGAGATTTCGGCAGCGACCTATGACCGCGGCGGCTATGTAAACGACGGTCTTGTGCCAAACACGGCGCGTATTTTTAGCGTGTGTAATACACAGGCAAATGTCGGCGCAACCCCGTTTTTGTTAAGTCATAGCAAGTTGGGCGGCGGGCATACTTTTGCGCCTAATAAGGTCGATTATCCGATATTAAGCGTATATAGGATTTCGGGGGCAGGGGTTCCAGATGTTTATGATGTATATATCATTTGTGCCGCTCCCGCACAAGGACTTACCATTGCGTTCGACACCTATAATAATCACTATCCCGCAAAGACAAAGTTCGGGAACACAACCGCGAGCATATACATTAACGGAAAGTATTTTAATATAGATAGTCCAATAACATATTTCCCCGTTGAAACAAAGACGGGAAGCGTCGGGGAATATAAGGACGTGCCGTTGTATAATATAGGCGTAAGTGGTGGTATGGACGACGCAGGCTCTAAAAACGGCAAATACCCAACTATTATCAGCGGCATTAACATTGGCGTAAGATATGCGGTTGATAAAATAAATATGGTTGATATGGATATATCTCAAAGCGATAGACCGACAAACAACAAGCCTATTTTCGGCGTTATGTCGGGAACTGCGTCGCTTAAAGTGAAAGACGACGGTGGCGAGTTGCTTGGATATGTGCAAAACAAGACCATAGGGCGCAATAGCCCCGTTGAGTTTATAATTAAGAACTCCACGGCAAACAAACAACAAAGTGTCGCTAAAATGCTTATTTCGGACTTAAAATACGATGTAAATAACTTTAACATCGACCTTGAATTGTCCGACGGGCTTTTGGAATTACAAGAAACCGAAAGCAACGAGATTAAAATGAGTACAACGCCGATGACCGCAAAGGCTGTTTTTGAAAGGTTAAAGGCTTATGTAACGAAATATGAGTTTGCTGTTACGGCAAATGCGGAAACGATAATGTCGTCAACCACAATAAAATATCCGTTTTTGGAACAATCAAAAGTGTGGGCGGCATTTGATAAACTTTGCAATCTCTGTGGATTGTATATGTATATGGGTGCGGACGGCAAAATCGTCATCGACACGCAACTTCTTTCGTGATTATGGCAATAGTAATTAAAGCAAAAAACATATACGGCGATATTGATAATAACAAAATTGTCAATAACGAGATAAAGACCGTAAACTTTTCGGAGAACAACATTGCGGTCGTTTCCAACACGTCGGTTGGCAATACGAGTTTTAGCGGATATACGAGTGAAGAATGTACTTATTCGCGTGCGCCGTTGACGGCGGAACAACTTACAGCACGAAATACGGGGCTTACGCTTAAAGAGCGCATAGAGGGTCAAATATATACTTATAGACAAGATTATTATATCGCATATTTTCAAGCGAATGTGCCTATTTCGTCGCCCATTGATTTATCGCAAGCGTTGTCCTTTGATTACAATTACACAACGGGCAGGGGTCGTAAAGGCGGCGGCGGAGATACCAAAACGGGAACAATTACGGGCAATGTCGCTCAATATTACGACAACTATGCCGCGTTTAGGCAAGTTGGCGGTGTTGGGTTAAAAAACGGCGAGCAAGGCTATGCTCCAAACTTTGCATTAGGGGTACTATTAGACGGCACAACTTCTAACAACTTGTCTTTGGCGTTTGGGATTGTTTATGACTATCAACATACATATCCTTACTCGTCGGAATATACGGGATTTACATACGTTGAGGATAGATATTTGGTACAATCCGTTTCGGCAAGCATTGCGGGACAACAATTTCAAGTATCAAGCGCACCCGTTTCAATCGGCACGGGGACTTTCGCACAAAGTTTATCATATAATGAACTTTATCAAACGGAAACTAAAATAACAATCGGGGAAACCACTGAAAAAATCGGCACTTTTCTCGCAAATAAAATTATAAATAAGTGGACAAATGGTAAAGAAACTGCTAAACTATTAGTAGAATATGGCGAATATTATGACACTGACGGCAATTTAGTCAAGAGCGTTGAAAGCAACGACAAGTCAATGATATTCAAAATCGGTGAAGTTGTGCGCCCTTATGTCAACTCGGTTAGTGGCGACACTCCTATGTCGAAAAACATTGACGGGACACCAAAAGACTTTTTGATTATTGGGGTAGAGCCTTTCTATGACGGTGCTTGTTGGCAAAGGCTCACTCTTTTAGAATATTGAGGTATTTATGGCAAATTTTACACCTAAAAAAATAGACACCAGCACAATCAATTCGGGGCAGGAATATGCGGTTGGCGATTTAGTTGCACCGAGCGCAATTAACTCACCGATTGAAAGCGGCTTATACACCGAGATTATTGCGGACGGACTTACGCAAGCCCCCGATATAAGTCAAATCGCAGGGAGCGGCACGCCCACGGTTGAGTTTGTGGACGGCACGACTGTCAATGGCGTGAAAACAAAGAAGTTCGCTTTCAAAAATCTTGTTGCGGGGGGCGGTGCTTCTTTTGTTGGATATAGTGCAGACGAAAAGATTGTTGTTTCAAGTATATCCATATCGACTTACTTTGAAGTTCCGCTTAAAACATATGGAGCAAATTCATTTGTTATAACGCCAAAAATAAATGATACTACTATTTTGCCTTTGGTAGTTTCAGCGAATGATACTCCCCATTATTATCCGTGTATGGTTTATTCGATTAAGCCTGCGCTCGGAATGGTAGGTTTACGAATACTCTCTACAATTCATATATAAGAAACGGAGATAAACGATGAACGATATACAAATTGAAACCAAAAACTCACCGTGGTATGAAGATGAAAAGTGGCATTGGTATGTCAAAAACACTGTATCATTAAGATATAAGTTTGATAATTTAGAAGTTGCCACGGGCGACCGCATTGAAGTGCATTTCTATGACCGCAAGGGCGCGGAAGTGCTTTCTTACACTTATAACAACTTGGAACAACAAACAGACCCCGTTTCTGACACAAAGTTCGTCCAAATCATTATTGATATTGACGAAGTGGATAGTGAGAAACTTACAAGGGGCGATTATGTGTTCTGTATCACCTATTACGGCAAAGACGAGAACGGCGAAGAGAACATTAAAACCATTTGTGCAAATCAAAATGTTGAGGTATTAAGTTGCCACTAATCAATGACGCTAACGATTTCGGCGTAGATGTCTATGTTGATGTCGTTGGGAAAGACAATATAAATGTTGAGATAGGCGCGGACGGCTCAAAAAAGGACATAAATGTCAAAATTGAAGAGCCGCAGGGTGCAAGTGTTACCGCTGATGTTTTAGGGCGTAAAAACGCAAATGTTAGCCTTGCCGCAGACGATACCACCTTATCCGCTTATACGAATTTGAGCGGGGCAGAGCCGCAATATTTCCGCGACCACGTTCTCAATATGAACAACCCGCACCAAACGACGGCGGAGCAAGTGAAAGCCGTGCCGTTGGAGTTGGACGGTTTTGCACGCATTGACCCAACCGCAAACACCAAAGGTTTTCGGCAGCAAGCGTTTGTCTATGTCAACAAGGGAAATCAAGGTTTCCGAATGTCCTTACAAGAGATTAAGGACTTAAACACTAAAATAGTTGACGCAAAAAGCCACAAGAGCGTAAACTCGGCGGATTTGAGTGTCGGCGATTATATTTATAGCGAAGATTAAGGAGATATTTTATGGCTGAAAAAAGAAAAGTATGGCGAGTTAAAGACAACAGCGGCGCACTTGAACAAGTGCTTGTTGAAACAAGCGCGGAACAAGTTACGCTTGCTGATACGGCTAATAACTTTACTTCAACGAATGTTGAGGGCGCACTTGTCGAAGTTATGCAGGTTGCACAGACAGGTGGTGTTACGGGCGTTAAGGGCGACGCGGAAACCTCCTATCGCAAAGGCAATGTAAATATTACAAAGGCTAATATAGGGCTTGGTAATGTAGATAATACGGCGGACGCAAATAAGAGTGTTGCAAGTGCGGTTAAAGCAACGCAAGACGGCGACGGAAACGTTATAAAAAATACTTATGCAACAAAAACCTATGTTGACACGCAAGATGATAAGAAACTTGACAAGGTGGGTGGCACGATTACTGGTAGTTTGACGGTCAATGGTGGCGTAACGGTTGGCGGAAATCTTACGGTTAGTGGAACGACTACCACGATTGATAGCACCACGCTTCAAGTTACGGATAAGTTGATTGAAGTTGCTCACGGGAACACCACAAAACTTACAAGTCCTGCTGGTTTGGTTGTGCCTAAATACGACGGCACTAATTCAGGTGCGCTTGTCTTTAACGGCGACGGAATGGCGCAAGTCGGCAAGGTTGTGCTTGACGCGGCTGGAAACATTGATACCACAAAGAGCGGACTTCAAACGCTTGCAACCCGCACTAATCTTGTCGGGGGCAATTTGGTGAAATATGACAGCACTAATAAGACACTTGTGGATAGTGGCAAGAAAGTCGATGATTTGGTAACAACGGGCACTAAACAAGATATTACGGGCGAGAAAGCCTTTAAGAACACAAACGGGTTAAGCACTAACCGTGTTAATAATTTAAGCGGAAATGCGGTGTATGACTTTGACGGCACTAATGTGCGCCTTGGCTCGGTTTCAACGCCCACTCATATTAGGGGCAGTGAAACGCGCCCGAAATACGAAATGCCGAGTGGCACTGCTGGCGAAACCGTTAAAAAGGATATTGCCCTTGTAGAAGATATTGTCAATACAACGGTAAAAAATGCGGTAAATGCGGTTACTGCACAAACGGCAGGTAAAGTTGGACATCATTTGAGCGTTTCTGGAATGGATTTAGACAGCGGCTCTTCGGAAAAGTTCGTTAAGTTTGACGGCGAGGCTGACCGCGATTTGTCATTTAATTATGACTTTGTCTTGACAAAAATCACGTCCAACGGTTCTGTAAGTTTACGCCCTACTGGTGTGGCGGCTGGCTCATATTCCGCAGTAACTGTTGACACAGCGGGTCGAGTAAAGGCAGGTGGCAAGTCGGTTGAGTGGGGTACTACGGGGCAGACCGCACCGAGTAATGACCTTATGGTTGGTGGACTTTTCTTTCAATTACAATAAACAAAAAGGGGGTATGCAGTATGGCAACCTATAAACCTATAAGGAAAACGGCGAACGGCACGGAAGAAATCAAAATTCCGTATGCCGTTCTTGCCGACCCACCCGATTTAAGCAAATATGTAACTACTGACGGCGGAACTATAAATAAGAGTAAGACTATTAAAATGGACGCCTCTGCTAATTCTAATGGGGCGAACTTAAAATGGGGAACAGTTAATCACAAAAATCCTTACATCGGTTATGCTTCCGACCAAGTAGATGGGACATTTGTTGTAGGAAGTTTGCTTGGTACTAACTATGCTTCTGGTCTTGCAATTGGTGGAGGTTCTGGTAATTTATTGTGGAAAGGAACAAAGGTAGCCACAACAAGCGATATACCCGCTGCTGTAACTGAAAGTACCGTTTCGGGCTGGGGGTTTACTAAAAACAAAGGCACAGTAACCTCGGTTGCTGTTAAAATGAATGGTGCAACAAAAGGGACAGTAACAAGTTCGGGAACGATTGATTTAGGTACGGTATTAAGCGAGGCAGATGTCAAAGGTATAAAGGTCAATAATGCGGCAAATGCAGATACGGCGGCAAGTGCAGATACGGCGGGGAAAGTTGCAAACCCGTTTACAATATTAAGTTCACCGTCGGGGGGTTCAATTTATGAAACATTTTTGGCTTATGACGGTTCAGCCCATAAATCATTTATGTTTGGAACTGATTTTTGGGTCGACCAAACAGGAACACCCACGGTTTTTTTGAACAATTCAGGCGTAACAGCAGGTACTTACAATAGTGTAACGGTTGATAAAAAAGGTAGGGTTACGGCAGGGACTAACACTCCTGTGGTTGATACAAGTAACCTTGCAAAGTTAGATACGGAAAACACTTTTACAAAAGGGCAAGTTATAACAGGTGGAACTTCTGGCGGATATTCGATAGACGCAAGCGGATATGTAAAAGGCAGTTGGTTGCAGTCGAGTGTTAAGTCTAACAAAGGTTCAGGAACTGGAATGGTGTGTGTATTCGACAGTAGTGGTTGGATATATTATAGGACACCGAGCGAGATTTTGAGTGAAGCAAGTGGTGTTCCTAAATCCGCTTTCTCTCTTTCGGGTACAACATTAACAATAACTATATAATATTATGACACTTTATTTTAACAATGTACTGCCTACGGCAATAAAATACAACGGCACTGATTTGACGGTGTTAAAATACGGCACAACAGCGGTATGGGGCAAACCTTTTTCGCTTACTGTACAACAAAGTTTTGGTTCGGAATATCGCATACATCGCGACACTTCTCCAAACCAACACGCAAATATAAGTACAATATCGAGTGGCTCAACTGTCTATTATGGCGACGTTCTTACAATTACGGCAATTCCCGCAAGCGGGTATAAACTTGTTAGTTTTACTATCAATGGCACTGAATACGCAAATGGTGAAACAAGTGCAGTTTCGCAAACGATTACAGTTACAAGTGCGGTTTCTGTTGTAATTAACACGGAAAGTGCTGTTTCGTGGAAAACCGTTTGGACGGGAAGTGAAACAGTATATAAATTAAGGCTTACAACAGGTTCTTTTTCGGACGGTTCGGGTATGTATAGTGGTTATGGAACAATACAACACGAAATAATTTCTAATGCGTACCCGACACGAATAACTTATACCTTGGCACAAGAAAGTCCGCAAACAACCGATTTAACGCAATCGGGTAAGTATTTAACAACAGGGAGCAATAGTAGTGTGCGTGCTTCAATTAACAGTTCGTCTAATAATATAGATTTTGTTACTGTTATAAAAGGAAACAAGCCAAATGCAAAAGTGATGTATTTAGGAAAGTCTGTTACTCTTACCAAAGTCGAACAATACTATTAAGGAGCAGATATGAACATAGATTTTACTAAATTTGCAGAGCAAAATATGCTCACTTATAATGACGACAAGACAAGGGTTTTTGTAAAACCCACGGGCAGGCATAGTTTCACGGCATATCCACTTGAAGATTTGTCGGGTGTAGTCGCACTAACGCTTGAAGAATATCTCGGACTTCGCACTAATTATTATCAATTCAATGAGCAACTCAATGGAATTGAAGAATATGTGGCGGAAGAAGAAAGCACCGACGAAACCGCACTTGACGGCGATACCGAAAAATAAATTAAAAAAATCATTACTTTTTGGCATAAAGGTGTTGACATAACCACTTTTGCGTGCTATTCTTTATTTAATGAGTGCGCAGACACCTATGTGTTTGTGCGCTTTTTAATTGAGGGTAAAAATGGATTGGCAAGATAGGGCTGACGAATTTGAAAGCAAAATGAAAGACCAAATGGCTGACGAAAACACTACTGAAATCGACGAAAACCTTTCGGACGATGAAGTTGTTGAAGAAACGGAGAAAGTGCCGCAAAACGCAAATCTCGCCGTTCCTGATGTGCCGAAAGAAGTTTCCACGTTCACCAACATTGCAACTGCTCGTATGCAAGAAGATTTTGTTTCGGGCAAGCGCGATGTAAATGAAACGGGTAAGGAAATCGTTCACGCACTTACTCTTGAAAAGTCCGTTGAAGAAACGCGTGAAAACCGCGACTTTTTGGCGGATATTAAAAAGACAAAGCAAGACGAATTAAAACTTAACTTTGAAAACAAGGTACTTGAAGAAGAACGCAAGAAGTTAGAGGCAAAACAAAACAAAGCGGAAGCCTTTTATAAGAGTTTCCGCCCTATTTTGGAGTTTGACTTTTCCAACTTGCGTAAAGTACAAAAGAAGAGAGTTATTAAAGACGGCGAAAAGGCTGACGATATGCGCCGTTTCCGTCGCAAAGACGGCACGGAATATATTTATGAGAGAGAACAGCCTAAAACCTATGCGGATAGGTCGTACGGCATACCGCTTATGGTGCTTATGTTGTGTATCTTAACATTGCCCTATTGCCTTGTTACAATAATTCTTTCGATATTTAACGCTGTAAACGAAGTCTTTATGCAAATAGCGAACTTCGGCAAACCCGCACTTGTGATTTGTTCATCTCTTGCAATTATGTCGATTATAGGCGTGATTGTCTATGTGATTTTGTTGCTTGTGCAAAACTCTTTCGGCGTAACAATATTCCCCGACAAAGCGGCTCTTGAACTTTTGAGCCTTTTATAATATTAAAAACGGAGTGTAAACTATGTTAAAAGTAAACTCGGAAAAATTACTTGGTGAAATTGCAAGACTGCAAGGCGAAATTGCGGATAACGACTTACACGCTTTCAACGAAGCAAAGGCTATCGGCGAACAGCGCGGTTGGAGCGATGTGCTTATCAGCGCATTTGCGGATATTCTCTTAAAGGAAGAAGCGGCATTTGATATTTCGGCAAAAAAGAAAACGCTTGATTATCTTATGCTTTTTGTGGAAGAAGTTGCGGACGAACCCGTGGAAGAAGAAGTTGTACCCGCTCCCGCCCCCGTAGAAGAAGTTGCCCCCGAAGCCGTTGAGCAGCCCGTTGTTACGGAAGCACCCGTGCAAGAACCCGCAGAAGCCCCCTATATTCCCGTATTTTAATTATGTCAGACGATGAGGTGCTGAAACAAAAGATTGTCCGAAAGGCTCTCGATAATCGAACATTGCTTATTTTGTCGGTTATTGACTTGCTTTTCGGCATTGTTTCAATGTGCCTAACTTCAATAGATTGGCAAATTTGCTCGCTTATTGCAAGTTTGTTGTCTTTTGTGATGATACTTAAAATACTTGTAACGTATCGGAACGACTTGAAATCAAATGTATCGACACTTATCATAAGCATAGCCGATATATTTACAGGTGCGTTATCGGTGGCACTTGCCGTTTACGCACTTAAAGCGATTGTCGTTTTGGTTTCATCACTTAAAGTAACAAAGGTAGCGGTGCAAACAAGCAAGGCGGTTAAACTTATGGAAGCCACTAAACCTATTGCGGTCAAAACTCTTCCAAAAGTTGGAGCTATTTTTATAGCATTTTGTGCGACAAATATAAACAAAAAAAGAGGTAAAACTATGGCAAAGGAAAAAGTTGTCAAGGAAAAGAAAGCAAAAAAGCAAAGTGCTTTTGCAATTTACCTTAAAAACAATCCTAAAACGATATGTGGTATTGTTGCTTCGTTTATCGCAAGTGCAATGTCAGGCGCAGGTGCTTCGTGTGGGATTGTGTATGGGAATGCGCAAATCCCTTTGTGGGCAAGTATCATAATCGGTGTACTCGTGTTTGGCTTACTTATGGCAATTCTTTGTTTGGGTTGTGTGAGTGCGGGTTGGGAAAGCCCCGTTATGGTGGCTCTTCGTAAAACCGCAAAGGCTCTCGGTTTCGGCAAGTCCGTTGACCTTGTAGAGCAGGCGTATGCGGAAGCGGAAGCACAAAAAGCAAACGAAGAAGCACAAGCAATCGCAAAAGCGAAAGCCGACCACGATATGTATGAAGCGGAATATCGCAGAGAAGTTGCGGACGGCAACTGCCTTGTATCGCTTGATGAGTTTATCGAGCAAAAGAAAGCAGAAGCCGAACAAAGACAGCAAGAACAGGCAAAACTCGAACTTCTTAACGAGTTCCGTGCGGCTGTTGCAAACGGTGCATTTGTCGGCAGTTTTGACGATTTTTGCGCTAAAAGATAACAAAACACAAAGGGTATGAAAATGAAACTCTATAAGATTATGAGCGGATTATTCATACTCTTAATTTTATGCTTAATTGTTGCATATTACGAATTGTAGAATGGGATAAGCACTTTGCCTATCCCTTTTCTCTTTATTCTTGTGCTAACTCGTCCAACTTGTCAAAAAATTCGTCAATGTTAAGTGTATAATAAACTACGCTGTCTGCTTCGTCGCCAAAATCGTCAACTATTTTATCATATATATATTCTTTGATTTCTTTCATAATTAACATTCGCTTTCCCACCATTTCATCAATGTCATTATAATGCGCTTCTTCTAAATTTTTTATTACTTTTTTAAGACGTTGATTTTCTTCTGTGAGTTTTGCTATTTGTTTAATCATATCTTCTACTTGTTTAGTCATTTTATCTTCCATTTTCTTATCCTTTATTATAATAAATCAAGTAAGGTTATGGGGCAACGCTTTCCTTGACCTTTTGGCACATAAAGTTTTTCGCACCCTTTTGTGTTTGTTTGTGAAAACTGTATAATTTTGCTCCACGCTTCCGCTTCTTCAAATCGTTCATCTGTGATATTATAACTTGATATAAATACAAGTTCTTTTTGGTTGCTTGCCCAGTCGTAAAATTTCTTAAAGTCAAAGTCGCCGCAACTATATCCTTTTGTGTTTTCGTATGGTATATCGCAATAAATTACACTGTTATGTTTTATTTCAACTTCGTCATAAGATTTTTGACTTATTTGCAGGCGTTGCAGGCGTTGCAGACTTTGCAAGCGTTGCAAGCGTTGCAAGCGTTCAAGGTGTTGTAATCTTGATAAATCGGTATTTATTTTGCCACAAAACTTATTGTCCTGCACATTTTTAATATACCACTTGATATATTTATCCTTGTACTCATTGTGGTGTTTTTTTATATCTTTGGTGTTCCCGTCCGACTTAATACCAAAATCACACAAAAGAGAATTATCGCCCAAAACCCTTGCATAATGCAACGCCTTTCTCCACGGCTCTATTTCCTTTGAATATAAATAGTCCTTTCTATTATTTCCAAAACTCCAACATATTGATACATACAGGTCATTGTCTTTTAGTGAGTTAAAATCATCTCGACTTATCCACCGTTTTTCGTTTTCATATTTTCCACTTACCGCGTCAAAGAATAGATTAGGCACGCTATCAATATCGTTTACAATGTAGTTATTCCACCGACCGTCTATTATCGCACGATGAGTTATAGCGCAACCACCCGCAAAAAGGTCATAAAAGTTTTCTGCCGCTGGTAATATGCTTACTATCTTTTCGGCTATTGCATTTTTGCTACCTTGATAAGGAACGCCGTATAGTGTTGCTCCCATTTTTTATCTCCTTAATATCCCGCCCAAACGATGCATTGCTATAACATTTGTCCGAAAATTGCCATTAGCACATCGACAACGATACTATCGCCATACAAGTGATACTGCGATGAGTTGCTTTGGTTGACCGCCATTGTGTCTATATCTTTATCTCGCACTCCCATAAGCCGTCCACATTCTTTTGGCGTAAGTTTCCTTATACGCAGGTTTTCTATAATTCGGTTGTTATGTTTAGGGCTACTTCCGTCGGTTGTTAGTGTTCCTACTATGCCGTCTTGTCGAATATATCCGTTTTGCTCGTCAAGCGCAAGCGGTTCTATCTCTATTATTCCTTGTCCGTTGCGTTTTAAGTCTGCACCTACATTCCTTGTGATTGTGCCAAAACACGTCTGGTCGGCTCTAATAGATTGATTAAAGCCGTCAACAACCAGTATTGCTGTTTTGAACCCCTCTGGTCGCGTTGTAATTGTCGGAGATGTTCCACTTTGATTTACTTTCTTGTTGTATGCGTCTATTGTGTCGCCTATGCTACACTCATTTTCTTGTGCGGTTTCAAACGCTTGCTTGAAAAATCTATTATCATTCATTTTTTCACCTATTAAAATATGCCAACAGCCTATATGTGCGTCTATTGTAGGACACGCTTCTGGCAAGGTTTCCACCCCTCCATTAAAATATCCGTGTGTAAGTCGCACAATAACTTTATTATCCATTTGTTTCACCTTATAAAATTATTCCACTTGCTTATTCTTTCGATTGTATCATCATTCAAGTAATATTTTTCGTCAACATTTGTTTCTAATATTTCTTTAAGTCGTTTTTCGAGTTTAACTTTTTTCGGAAAGTCATAATAGTAATTCCCGAGCCACGACACCATAAAACACCTTGCGCGGTTTTGCGGGACACCGTAGTCTTTTGCGTTCAAGATTTCCCACTTGCTTTTATAACCCAAACTGTCCAATTTTGCAACCCATTGCGAAAAGTGTTCACTATTTTTAGTGCCGATAACTTCTGGCACGTTTTCCATAAGCAAGATTTGCGGGAGATTGCCGTTGCACTCGTCAAGTATTCGCTCAACTTCCCAAAGCAACCCCGACCGTGTTCCACTCCCTTTCTCCATTCCTAATCCTTTGCCCGCAGAGGAAAGGTCTTGACACGGAAAACTATAAGTCATAATGTAGGTATATTTATCGGTGTCTGATATTTCAAGGTCGCTTGCGTGGCAGTTGCATACCGATACAATATTGTGCGTAGCAATAAGATTGTTATATATAACTCTTTGCTTTTCTTCGCCAAGTCGCTTGATTTGGTCGAGTTTCATCGGCTCATTGTAATTTGCGCTTATTCCCTTGCTATAAAGATAGTCTATTACTTCATCTTGTGTCTTTGTTGCCGAATAGTCGGTGTTGTCATCGCCAAAGTGCAAGTCCTTATATGCTTGTATCGACTTAACCGCCCATTCGCATATTTTCCAATGCTCAAAATTTGCACCCAAGTATTTTAACGCCAACGCTTGACTTCCATAGCCCGCAAATAACTCAATAAGTCTTATCGGCTTATCTATTGTCAATTTGTGGTCGCCGTCAAATAGCGAGATTTGATATTCTGCTTGTTTCATTCTTTCACTCCTCATACTCTTTTAATTGTTGTTCATAGTCGGTTCGATAATAATCAATTATAATTCCTTTTTCGTTGCACATTTCTTCTATACTATCAACACACGCTCTTGAAAAATCTGCCCCATTGCAATAGTTGCAAAAGTCCATATATCCACACGCACACCACCCGTTCATATCTGCATTTCCGTTTTGCTGTTGTCTATCACAATATGATTGCATTCCTTTTCGCCATTTTGTGCGGTTTTGCCTTTTTGTATTGTCTATTTTGTCCATATCGCATAATGTTAATTGTTCGTACATTTTTTCACTCCTTATAAGTCGTCAAAAGTGATTTGATTTTCGTCGGCTTCCTTGTTCCCGTACAACCACCAGTCCATAACTTCCGTGCCGTTTTTCCACGATAATTTGCTTTGGTCGGGCATATTTCCGAGCATTTTATCAAACGCTTTAATATAACACTCGGCAATTTTTGGATAGTCCTTTAAGTCGTTAAGCCTATCTTCCATTCTTGCCATAGGACATAATATACAACCGAGCCTTTTCTTCGTTCCGCCACATTGTATATACAGCGGATTTTGTTTGATATTTTCGGCTTTTGAAAACTCCCAAATATCGTCGTCCGTCCAGTCAATTATCGGGTTAATAAGCGTTTTTTGCGTTCTATAACACTGTTCAATCATTCGGCGGTTTTCATCATTGTCCATATTGTGTATTACTTCCACTCCCTTTCCGCCAAATATCTTTGCCTCCCCCGCTTTTTTGGCACGCGAAACGCTTTCGGCTGCTCTTACGCCCGTAACACATATCCGCCCTTTCCCGCTCGCTTCTTTGAGTTCGGAGCAACAATAGCGGCATATTCTTGTCGGTGGTATATGTTTTTTTACAATCAAGTTCCACATAGTTTTTTGTGTCCCGTCCGCATATCTTGCCTTTTCGACGATAACTTCCTTGTCGTCCATAATTTCCCTTACAACCGACGGAATATCGACCGTGGTTAAGTTATAATGCAGTTCGTGCGGTACTCCGCTCATTCCCATAAGGTGTCGAATAACCTTGCTGTCCTTTCCCCCGCTATAACATACATACAAAGGCTCTTCCGATAAGTTCGCTAATTGTATGCGCTTTATTGCGTTTTCTACTTTGTTGACCGTTCCGTCAAGCCTATATTCTATAAGTGCCATAATCTACTCCTTATAAATCGTAATCTTCAATGCTCGGCACGCGCCCTATTATATCCAACTGCTCTTTGGTGTACTCACGCTCGGTGAAGTTCGCCTTGCCTTGCTTTGTTCGTTGCTCTTTAAGTGCGTTAAAAACCCACTTTCTTATCGCCAAATAGTCGCTCTTTGCTTTATACCCTTTGTACTCTCGATACTCCGATAAAAACTCAATCGCTTCCTTTCCGTCGGTCATTCCGATAAGAGTGTTATACTCTTTTTCAGTCAATAAAACATTCTTATATTGCCCATACTTGTGTTTTGGAGCGGGCGACGACGGCTTGTCCGTCGGGCTTTCTTTTTCTACATTTATGTCTTTTTCTTTTATATCTTTAATATCTATCTCTTTATCTCTTAATCTCTTTATCTCTATATCTGGTGGAAATTTTTCCACCTTTGTTCCACCTTGTTTTCCACTTTGCCTATTTGCGATTTGAATTTGTTTCTTTTCGGCGGAAATTGTTTGACTTCCAACAAGCCTGTCAAAATCCGTAATCTGCAATATTCCGTCTTGCTGTTCATAGACAAGTCCGAGCTTCTTGTAGAGTTCCAAAGCAACCCGAACGGTATCAATATCAAAGTGTTTACAATCTCTTTGTATCTTTTCAACGTCGTATGGGACAATGATTTCACCGATTTGTCTTGCAAGTAAGCCGTTTGAGTTTACCGATTTTAAGCAAAGCATTTGATACAGGACAACATAGTTTGCGCCGTTCTTTTGCGAAAGTAAAAAATCAACGGTATCGCTCGTTAAAAAGTGGTCTGTTAGTTTTATCCAGTAATACCTTTGCTTGTTATATTCTGCCATAGTTCTACCTCCGTTAATTCGCTTTTACCAGTATGTCTTTTTGATACTCGCCTAATATGTAGTTTTGATTTTGTGCTTTTGGATATGGTAATATTGGATAATTCAAAGCACTTTGCCATTCCTTTTTCCTTGTTTTAGAGTGAGTTGCAAAATATACATATCTATTTTTTGCAGTTCTCACCTTTCTATACTCGCCCTGCTCATCGTTAGAATAATGCCGTGAGTGTTTTCCGTTGGCAGTCCATTTATCTGTTCTTTGCTTTGTTTGACCAGTATATAAGAAGTTGCACGCTTGATAGATATATCCGTTATGGTGCATTCCCGTATCGCTATACGAAACGATTATCCAGTCATTTGCTCTTAATCTGCGCAAACAAGCGGATACAAACTGTGATAAAGGCTCTTTTAGTTCTTCTATACGACATAATCTATTAAGTTCATAAACGCTTGCGCTATATTCTTTTCCGCAGATACCATCACACAATGAGGGAGAGGCAGGTTTACCGAAAGTGCAAACCGCTACAAGTTCGCCTCCTATTTCCCAACCAAATGCTTTGCTTATAGGTGGCTTTCTACCTGCGTAATGTCGTGGTTTCAAAAACTCCCACGCTTCTTTTGATGAAAGATATATGATTTCGCCTTTCATATCCGCCTCCTTTTATCCAATAAAAAAACCACTTAAACTTCCCTTATTGTGATAGGCGGGGTTGTTTAAGCGGTTTAGGATAACCGATATTCAGTTGCCGATACTCAATGCTATCACTCACCGAATACCGATTACAAGTCTATTATATGCTTGCTTTATGCGCTTGTCAAGCGGTTTTTGCGAAAAAGTTAAGAAAAATTAAACTTCCCAGCGATGACCGCAATTTTGGCAAATAGCATATTGTTTGGTTTTACTACCTTTCTTTATAAGTAAAGGAAAGAGAAGTGCGACACCGCAAGTAAAGAAACCGAGAATAAGCCAAAGGCAAACACCGAGAACGCCACGCTTTTTCTGTTCGGCAACAACTTGAACTTTTACATCATCACTTTTGCAATTCGGGCAAATCATAACAAATCTCCTAATTTGGTTTTATTTATAGGAAAATACTACCATAGACCACCTATAAAGTCAAGAAAAAAAGTATAAAAAAACATTGTCAAAGTAGTCGAAAGTGGTTGACAAGCGGATAAACAAATGGTATAATGATAAATAGTTGGAGGTTAGAAATGGAAAACTCGAAAGAAAAACAAGAAACGAAAAGAAGTATCAAAATCAGCGAAAGCACTCATACGAAAATGAGTGATATTAAGGGGTACTATGGAATATCCTTTACAAAACAAGTGGACATTGCCATTAGGGACTATTACGAAAAAATGAAAAAAGGACAACTGCAATGAAACGGTTTTATGCTTTTGAGAAAGACAAGCCGCAGAGTTGTAAAGAATGTAATTGTCATAAGTATGTACACGAATTAAAGCCTTGTGATGTGTGCTGTTCGGTAGTAACGAAATATGAGTGCCTTTTGGACGGTCATTATGATTTTGTGAGTTTTGAAAACACTTATGAAAAGTGTCCGATAAAATCACTTGACAAGGTAATTAAAAAACTTATAAAGGAGAATAAAAATGTTACTTGATTGGTTGTTTGGCAGCAAAGATAATGAAGTCAATAGAGCGGACGACGAAGTTTCAATTTTTGAAGATGACGATGACGACGAACTTTGACGAAGAAACCCACAAATATACAATAGACGGAATAGAATATCCGAGTGTAACCGAAATTTGCGAGCCGATTTCTTTTAAGAGATTAGACGCGTTATCCAAAAGTTTGCTTGACAGGGCAAAGCAACGCGGCACGGAAGTACACGAACTGTGCGAAACTTATGCGCTTACAGGCGAAGTCGATGACGAAATGAAAGAAAGCCCATATTTGCCATATATCGCAAGTTTTGTCGAATGGTATAAAACTTATCGACCAAAAGTGATTTACACGGAAAAGGCACTGTTTTCGGCGAAATTAGGGTATTGCGGGAAGTGCGACCTTGTTTGCGAAATCGACGGAAAGATTTTTTTGATTGATTACAAAGCAACAAGCGTAATTGACAAGAAGTCGTTGTCGGTGCAGTTGGTCGGGTACAAGAACTTACTTGCCGAGTACGGCATAAACACCGAGTGCGAATATGTATTGCACTTAAAAAAAGACGGATATGTTTTCAAGCCGATAAAACTCGATTATGAGTGGTTTGATATTTTACTTAAACACAATAAAAAATTAAAGGAGAAATATAATGGAAAATGACATTATTGTTTATGAAGCACCAAAAGCGGAACTTTCTACCAAAAGAAACAACTATGAGTTGAGGATAGGAGATTTTTCGACAACGCTTAAAAGGGGTGTTGACTTTGGTAAAGTGCCGAAAGCGAAAACACCGTCATTATGGAAAAGCGGAGCGGAAAAAGTCCTTATGGGATATAACCTTGCTTATGATACCGAAATCACTGATAGTTATAAAGACTATAATAAAGGGTTTTTCTACTATGAGATTAAGGCAACCGCATACTATGACGGCAAAGTCGTAAGAACGGGTGTCGGGTGCGCTAACACAAGTGAGCGTTCTTTCGGTGTAGCGGGAGCATTTGATAGTGCCAACAGTGCTTTGAAGAAAGCAAAAAAAAGGGCTGTGGTTGATTTAGCACTCACAATAGCGGGACTTTCTGACGCATTTACACAAGACATTGAAGATGAAAGCAACGAAGAAAGGGCAAAGGAAATTTTGTCCGACAATGACCCGATAACCCCGAAACAAATCAAGAGAATTTTTGCGATTGCGGCGGAAAATGAGATTACGGCGGAAAAAGCAAAGCAAATTCTTGTGAGCAAGGGCTATGGATCTACAAAAGACATCAAGCAAAAAGACTATGATGAAGTTGTTGAATATTTTGAAAAATACAATGAAAACAAATAAGGAGAAACATATATGATTTATCTTGTAGAAAAAGGCGAAAACAAAAGTAAGTATGAAATCCGTAAAGCAAAGTACATTGAGAGTTGCAAGTGCAATAAACTCAATATACAATACAAAGACAAAGTAACAAACGCTTATGAAGAAGCGACAATCACGATTTGGGGCGAGCAGTTGGCGATTACCCCGCATAATTGGGAAAAGAAAACCAAAGGCGACGAAATCCAAATCAATAAGGTGTCGGCAATCGGGCTTAACCCCGAATACAAAGGCAAGCGAACTCTTAACATTACAGTTCCGTCTGACGGCTTTTCGCTTATAAGAGCGAATTGGGGCAATGACGGCGACACTGAAACAACCACGACTGCGCCGCAATCTTTTAGCGGAATGGACGACTTTTTACCTTTTTAAGTGAATAATGGATAAGTTTGTTATTATATCGGACACAAGACAGCAAGAGGGCAAGCACGAAGCAAAACTTGCATATTTTAAGGCACAAGGTTATAAAGTAGTAAGGACGAAACTTTTTGTCGGCGACTATGCCCGACTTGATAACCAAACGATAGCCATTGACACGAAGAAAGATTTTCTGGAACTCTGCGGAAATGTCTGCGGAAACCAACACGAAAGGTTTAGGGACGAGTGCAAGCGGGCGAAAGAGTGCGGAATACAACTTATTATTCTTGTCGAAGAAATACCGCCGCACGGAAACTTGTCTGAATGGCACTCTCCCCGAACGAAAGTCAAAGGGGAAACCCTTGCAAAGTGTTTGCGAACAATGCAAGAGCGATACGGTGTTAAGTTTGGCTTTTGCGACAAGGCAAGCACGGGGAAAATCATTATAAACATACTTAAAGGAGTAGATAAATGAAAGTACGACAAGTGGCGGAACTCGTTAAAGAGATTTTGGAACAGAAACCACGCGCAAGGGACTGCGATTTTGTCCTTTACGGGTTTGTGTTGAACAAGTACGGGTATTCAATCAATATCCCGTTTGGTGAACTTGCGGAAAGAGTAAAGGCGAAAGAAATTCCGTCAATGGAAACAGTAGGGCGCACAAGACGCAAATGTATGGAACTTTACCCGTCATTGCGTGGTAAGTCTTATGAGCCGAGAGAAGAAAGGCAACTTGAATTTGTCGATTTTGCAAAGGACGGAAGTATATGAAACCCGAAGATTTTATTAAAGAGCAGGAAAAGCAAACAAAAGCGGCGTTAGATGTTGGCACGCTATTTACACTTTTTGCGATTGTTGGGCTTGTACTTGACATTGTGCTTGCCACAAAACACGCCACAACGGGTGTGGAAATCGCAAGTTATGTAATCATAGGAATAATATTGGCACTTGTAGTTTTTTCGTCATTAGCGGCGGTAAGGTCAGCAAAAGCCGATATGAGAACACTTAAAGCACTTAAAAAGGCGGTTGAAGAATATGACAAGCAAGCAGAATGAGAAATTGCAAGACCTTGTATGTGCAATGATATATAAATGGTTTGGGCTAAACATAGGCGACCTTGCCAAAATAGCAAAACCCTCAAAGTGTACTTACATCACTTCCGACGAAATACAAAGACTATGCCGAGAAATAGGAGAAGAAAATGATTAGTTTATTCAATGAAGATATAATGGCGTTGCGGATTTATACAAGAGTGGTAAAACCCGCCGAGAACGAGTTTATCACCTATCCCGACACAATCTGGAAGAAGATACTTGTATTATATGAAGAAAAGACACCGAACTTTAAGGACACCGTTTTTTCTATCATAGAGTATGAGTTTGAAAACGATAACCATACCGTTTATGAGAATAGGACAAAACTTGAAAACCTAACCGATTATAGGGATAAGTGTAACAACACTCTTGACGACGGATTTAGGGAAATTGAAGTTCGCGCATTGCAAGACGAACTCGCCGAATTGTATTACGGCAAAGAGCCAAAGGAATAATATATGTTAGATATTATACAAGATATTGACGAAAATGGCGAACCCGTCCAAATGGACGAAATCGACTATAAGATAGACAAAATTAAAAAAGGCACAAGCGAAATGTTTTCAAGGCTTATTGCTGAAAAAACCGCAAACGAAGCCCGCTCTAAACCGCTTACGGCAAAATACGGCTATCGACTTGCAACGAAAATTACGGCGGTTATCCACCAACTCGGACTTAAAGACACCGACCATATTATTAGTCTAAATAATGACGATATAAGGGGCTATTTCAACGCCTATTCTGACCTTATCGCATTTTACAACGAATACTTTGACTTTCCTGCTAACAAGCAAGATTTTTGCGCCCTAATCGGCATAACGGTAAAAGTTTACAATTCGTGGGCGGAAGATGACGATGACGAACGACGGCTTTTGGTGCAATCAATCGACGACTATTTTAACTCACTCGGCTTTCACGCTGGCGAAGTCGGAAACGTCAACGACAAGGCAACAATGGCGCGAATGAAAATCAAGGACGCGGGGCAAGGGCTTGTGGAAAACAACTTTTCGGCGACAATCTCGGTTGAAAACAAACTTAACCAAAGCCCGCTTGAACTCCAAAAGCAACTTGAAAGGCTACTCGGCGCAAGTATGACGGCGGAACAAAAAAAATTAAAATAATAAAATAAAAATACTTGACAACCGCATTTGGATATGATAATATTAAACCATACCAAAGGCGGTTTTTACATAAAGGAGTAAGAAAAATGAACTTTGCTTATATGAGAGTTAGTACAAAAGATAAACAAGAATTTATCCGTCAAGAGTTTGTGCTTAAAGACTATAAGATAGATAAAGTGTTTGAAGAAAAGATAAGCGGGACTAAAAAGGCTTGCGGTCGTCAAGAGTTCGAGAAAATGCTTAAAGAACTTAAAGCGGGCGACACGGTTTACTTTGAGAGTATGAGTAGAATGGCAAGGTCGGTGCAAGACCTTATCGAAACCACTGACTTGCTTGCTCATAAAATGAAAGTAAAGGTAGTATTTATTAAAGAAAATCTTTCTGTCGGCGGAAATGGACTTGACGCAATGGGCGCACTGCTCTTTAATGTAATGTCGGCATTTGCACAATTTGAACGCGACATTATAGCCGACCGCACTAAACAAGCATTGCAAGCCCGAAAAGCGGCGGGAGTGGCACTTGGGCGCAAGAAAAGCGACAACTATGATGAGCAAGTCGCCGAGATTGAAAAGTGCCTTAAAAACGGATATACGGCGCGAGAGATATGGGAAAACCGAGAAGAACTTGGAATAACCTACGGTCGCTCCCGTGTCTATGAATTAGTAAAAAACATTGGAGGTAATAGATGAAAACAACAAGTGAACTTATGGCAACGATTGCCGAGTGCCACGCAAAAGTTTCGCCTATGATAGCGGACGAGCAATGGGTGGACAGCGACGGCAACATTTATCAAATTGACAGGTCGCCCATAAATTGGGCAGCGGTCGTTAAAGCAAACAAATTAAAGAAGAAAAGGAGAAAAAGAAAATGATAGCAAGCACAATGTTGACGGACGCGCTCTATGATTATTGGAGCGACGGCGAAAAGGTGGAATTTCTTGAAGCACTTGACGGGGCGATTGCCGAGATAGAAGAACTTGGCTTTGAAACCTATGCGAAACGCACCATTGCGAAACTCAAAGAAATGAGAGAATACTGCAAGGAAGAAATTAAAGAAGAAGCGGAATTTGAGGGTGTTTGCCCTTATTGCGGAGCGGACTTGGAATATTCCGATAGAAGCGGAGAATACGAGTGCCACGAGTGCGGATATGGCGGCGGATATGTGCCAAACGAAGATAGGCTTGAAGAGATTTAAGGCAATGACGAAAGCGAAATTTTTGTACAAAACAATAAATAAAGACGGCGATGTTGAATGGTGGTATGAGTATCGTGGGTATGAATATTCGATTACACCTTTCAAAACGGAGTGGTCGTTATCGGAACTCCACAAAAATGAACAAAGCAACATAGATAGGCTGATTGAAATAAACCATAAGCCGTCCTTTAAGGGCGAGCCTGCTGAAAAGGGGTTTGAACTTTTTTGGAAATATTTGGAGGAACAAAAATGACACTTAAAGAATTATTGATACAATACGGAAACACAACTGACCCCGTTAAGGAAGCAGAAATTATAGAAAAGTGGTTTGTTGAAAACGACTTTGAAGATTTAGGACTTTCTATGATTGCTCGCTTGTCAGCGAAGAAAATCAAGAAATTACAAGATAAGTTATCGTTTGCACAATCTTGGCTTCCGAGCAAAATTGATGTAAACTGTAATAAAGAGTTCGCTAATGATAAACTAACTGCCGATATGTTAAATCATATTATAACATATTGTATGCTTTCTATGCCGTTACCAGACAGTGTTCTTGATTGGGCAAAAGCAAATATTCCAAACATAAATGTTCCGAGAGTATTTTTTATGCCGACAGTAAAATACCTTAAAGAAAGATACAGCATAGAGTTCAAAGATAAACCACAGTGGGAGTTTTAGGAGAATAAAATGACTAAACAAGAACAAATCGAAGAAATGGCAGTCATTGGGTGCGTAAGAAACCCACAGGCTCATACCGCAGAAGAGTGTGCAAAATGCGATTTTAAGCAAGGGAAGTGTAATGCTTATAGGCACGCCGAAGCACTTTACAACGCAGGTTATCGAAAGATTGACGAGTTTGAAAAGTGTAGAAAATGTCCTGCGTGGTCGGGTACAGATTGCGTGAGAAACCCATACACAGAAAGTTGTTTAGATGATAAAGTAAACCTGAAAAACGAAATTAAACGGCTTGAAAAAGAAAACGAACAACTCAAAGTGAAACTTGAAAAAAACCCGTTGGCAATTAAGCAAAAGATAATGGAAGAAGATGACTACGAATTAACCGAGCGAGAACAAGCAACGCTGTTTCTTGATAGAATGGGAAGCGACGTCGAAATTCTCCACGATATAGTTGAAAACCTTGACGAGTTGCTCGGGAAAGGTATAGACGAGTACATAAAAGGCATAGACGGCGTTGAGGGCTTAAAGGATATGTGGGAGCGTTCGGCAGTTATGGCGTTCGCGGAAAAGTTAAGAAAAAGACTTACGGAAGATAGAGTGTCGAATGACAATGTTGTAATCAATGCAAATTATGAAATCGACGAACTGTTAAAGGAGTATGAATGATGCCGAAGATAAGAGTTGAAATCGAAGTACCGAATGATTTGTTTCGTCCTTGCGAAACTTGTAGATACTATCGACAGGACAGGTTCGATTGGGGCTATTGTTATTTGTTTGAACAGAAAATTTCATACGGACATCGTTGCGAACAATGCAAACAAGCGGAGGTGGAAGAATGAAATCAGTTTTAATTAGTATTCGCCCGAAATGGACGGAAAAGATAGCAAGAGGAGAAAAGACAATCGAAGTGCGAAAGACCACGCCGAAAGAAGTGCCGTTTAAGTGCTATATTTACTGCACAAAAGAGAAAAAACAAGATGATATTATATGGGCAGGGATATTCGGAGATAGAGGCAAGTGGAACGGACGAGTAATCGGTGAATTTATCTGTGATAGAATAATTTGTAGTCAAGCATATTTTGATAGTCAAGGTAAAAATCACTTAACAAATGTTTTCCCAGATGATATAAAAAAGACTTGTTTAGATGAATATGATTTGTGGGATTACATAGCAGGGAAAGCAGTTAAGGCAAATCAAATGTATGACGGTTATTTGTGGCATATCAGCGACTTGAAGATTTATGACAAGCCAAAAGAGTTGGGAGATTTTAAGAAACATTGCCATTATAAGGATAGAAACTCATATTGTTTAGCGAATGAATGTGAATATTACAGCGATTGGACGGGAATTTGTTGTAATTGGGTGGAAAGACCACCGCAAAGTTGGTGCTATGTTGAAGATTTAGGAGAAGAAAAATGAGTAAAGTTGCAGTAGTAGAAAAACAATTTGAATACAAAGGACACGACTGTATATGTATATTCGGTTGTCGTGGATATAGGTGTGGTTATGTGTCTGTTGATGACGATAAGGAATTTAACGAATATGACATAGAGTGCCACTGTGGTTTATCGTTCTCGGGAACATTGCCGTATGATTATGGGCAGAAAGAAACTTATTACATCGGTTTTGACTGCGGTCATATTTGCGACGGAAATGACTATAACACGGCTTTGAAATACGGACTTCTCACCGAAAAACGCTTTAACGAACTTATTGAAATGCAAATTCTTTCGCCTACTTTCTTACAACCTGTTAGAAGTCTTGAATATGTAGAAGAACAATGCAAAAAGATTGTTGACCAGTTGGAGGAAGCAAAATGGAATTTGAACTAAATAACATATACAATGTCGATGCATACGAAGCGATAAAACGCATACCCGAAAAGAGTGTTGACTTAATTGTGACAGATCCTCCGTATGAAATTGACACAATAGGTAGCAAAAAAAACAATATAAGCAGGACATTTGCTAATTGTAATAATGAACTGAAAACTATATGTGACGGCATAGATAACAGCATTTTAGATGAATTTATGCGTGTTATGAAAAAACCCAATATTTATATTTGGTGCAATAAAAAGCAAATACCTTTATATCTTGACTATTTTGTGACTAAAAACCAATGTTGTTTTGAAATAATGGTGTGGTGTAAAACAAACCCAACACCTCTTTGTGGTGGTAACTATTTAATAGACAAAGAGTTTTGCTTGTATTTTAGAAAAAATGTTCGTCTTAACACAACATTTGATACGGCATTTACTTATTGGATAGATAAGAAGAACAAGGCGTCAAAAGATAAGTTTGATCATCCTACAATAAAACCATTAAACATCATAGAAACGCTTATAAAAAACAGTAGCCAACCAAATGATATAGTATTAGACACTTTTATGGGGAGTGGAACAACTGCGGTTGCTTGCAAAAATACAGGTAGAAATTTTATAGGATTTGAAATAAATCCAAAATGGGTACAAGTAGCAAACGACCGCCTGAACAATATAGATGCAACAGGACAAATATCACTATTAACTTTTTAGGGGAAAAGAAAATGAACAGAGAAATACTTTTTAGAGGCAAACGAGTAGATAGCGACGAATGGGGGTATGGCTATGCCGTCAAAGGTAACGATAAAAAATATCAAATGTTTATCGCGGCAAGTATTGGAGTTGGGTTTTTTACAGGTGGCATAATTGCTTACGAGGTTATCCCTAAAACCGTCGGACAATACACGGGCTTGACAGATAAGAACGGCAAAAAGATTTTTGAGGGCGATATTGTAGAAAGTCCGCACGGAACGCAAGGGGTTGTAGAGTGGCAAAATGCAGAATGTGCGTTTTTAGTCAATATCGGCGACGATTGGCAAACAATGGACGATTGCCCTTATGAGGTAGTCGGCAATATATATGACAATAAGGAGGAAGAAAAATGAAATGTCCACAATGTAATGAAGAAATGTATTTAATAGTAAATAGTTGCCCTGACACTCGTGGTAATTTTGAAATGAAATATGTTTGTCCTAAATGTGCTTATGAAATAAAAAACACTTGGAACGACCTTGTATATCGTGCGCCATTTTTCAAACCTGATAATTCCGTAACTGTAACTGATTATGGGTGGATTTGTCCTAAATGTGGTGCTGTATTATCACCGTCAATACAAGAGTGTCCATATTGTACTCCGCATAAATCAACTTGTGGGACAATAAATGAATTTCCCATTAAAGCAGTTCCGACAACTGATGTTACATCACAAGCACAAGTAAATACAAAGGTAAATAAATGAAAACACGAGAAATCACGGACGAAATTAAAAAGCAAGTAGTCGAGTGCTATAACCGTCATTATTCGACAGAAAAAACACTTAACATAATTCCTATAAGCATATACCAGTATTATGGGATATTGCACGAGGCAAGGGAAAAGGGCGAGTATGTGATACCGCCCCACTCCCCAAAACCAAAGCCGCCGAAACCGCAGAAAGTGCAGAAACAGCACGAGTACGATGTGCGCCGATATAACAACCCTAAAACCGCAGAAAACATAGAAAAGACCATTGCAATGCGGGCGGACGGAGTAACGCTCCGAGAAGTCGCAGAAAGGCTTGGCGTGTCGCTTGGAATGGCAAAATACTATTGGAGTATAGCAATATATAGGGGCGAGAAAAAGACGGGCAGACCGAACAAGTTTGAGCCGAACGGCGTTGAGATTGCCAGAATGAGGCAACTATATGCGGGCGGAGCGTCGGTTGCCCAGATAGCCGCAGAAATGGGCGTATGCGAGGCGACAATATACAAGTACATAAAAGATAATAAATGGCACAGGGCGGCGGTCAGGGATATTCACCGCGAGCGTGTGATATACTTATACCGTTGCGGGTTATCGTATAGCGATATAGCCCGCGCAATCGGGCATAGTATAAACTATGTAAGCACATTGTTAGACGGGGAAAAGGAAAGGCGCAAGCCGTGGACAGACGATGACGAAAGGGCTTTGCTTGCAGCCGTCAAGGGCGGGAAAACGCCCGCCGAGATAGCCCCGCAAATGGGACGGAGCGCAAACACAATATCACAATATATTTACTTATTGCGGAAAAGCGGAAAGATACCGCCGAGCCAAAGGGCGATAAACCGCCTTAAAAACGGCGAAAGCGCGGCGGACGAATAAGTTATCAACCGAGCATAAAAAACCGCCCACGGGGCAACCACGGGGCGGAAAAGGGCAAAAAGATACCCACGGCACAAAACCGTGGGCTTTTCTTTACTTTGTTTCTAAACAATTTTTTAATTCAAATACTATTGCAGGGGGACAACTTCCGTCGCCTTTGTCAAAATAACCGTCCTTTAATATGTTATCAAACTTTTTGACCGTTCGTTCTATCCATTTTTGGTAAATATTTCGATTGCCGTTCCATTGCAAGACAATTTCGTTTTTGTAATATGCAATAGGGCTAACAAGCGTATTACTTCCACTCAACCAAACAAACGGATATATGTTTTTTTTGGCGATTTTGTCAGTGTCTAAATATTGCCTAAAACAATCAAGTTCTTTAATGTCCATTTTCAAAACTCCTTTGATTTTATTATTTTTTAAGCACTTCTTCAAGTGTGTAAATGTATCTTTCGCGGGAAAATACCACCGCTCCGAAAAGGCGGGCAACCGCATAAGCGCGTCGCTTGTCGGTGTAGTCCCTTTGTTTTCCGTTGATAAAAAGCGTGTAGATTTTCATTTTTCTATTCTCCTAAAATGTATTGTATGTCGCTTGTCGGCAAGTCGCAGATTTGTACGCGTTGCAGGTCGGGCGAGTTCGGGAGCGACACGAGCGCGTCGCCCTTGCCGAGCAGGTCAACCGCCTTTGCGCAGTCAATTATATTTATGCTATGTCTTTGATTATTGACCGATAGGCAGATTTTTGTTTGACAGCCATATTTTACGGTCGAGTTGATAACTTGTAGCACGGGATTTTGTGTCGCTATGATTGCAAACACATTGCAGGCGCGCCCCAGATTGACGACTTTATTCATAAGTGTATCAAGCATATCGCGCGCTTCCTTTGTGCCTTGTCGTAATTGCGCGTATTCGTCGATAACAAGCACGAAAAGCGGAAAGTCCGAAAGGTCGGCTTTGCGTTTGCCTTTTTCTTGTAGTATCTTATATCGCTTATCTATTTCGTCGGCGGTTTTGCGGATAAGGCGCAGGGCTTCGTCGAAAGTATAGGCGACGGGTTCAATAAGTTGCGGCAGCCGCCCGTCATAAATGGAAAACTCCGTGCGTTTCAGGTCAATCATTAAAAAGACGATTTCCGACGGCTTTGCACCGATTGCAAGCGACAAAACAAGGTTATTTACAGCAACGCTTTTACCGCTTCCAGTCGCGCCCGCAACAAGCACTGAAAGGGTGTCCATAATATTCGCCGTAATAGGTTTATTATCCGTATCAATTCCGATGAGCATTTCGCCCGCGCACTTGTTGTATGCGTTCCGCCCGAAAGCGAAAAAGTTAGGGAAAGCGCGTTCAGGGTTCGGGATTGTGATTTTAAGCGTATTGCCGACGCCCGTATTCGCGTTGTAAGTGATTTTTTGTCCCGTAGCGATTTCCAGCGCGCCGATAGCCTTTTTGACCGTTGTAGGCGTATTTCCGCCGTCAAGGTGTGCCGTGTATGTCGTGCAAGTATAGCCCAGAACGGCGGGCGCAACCGTGCAAGGCGCGCCGTGTGCAGTTAAGGTTGATTGTATAAGTGTTTCGGGATAGTATTTCATCTTTTCGCGTTCCACTCCTCGGCAAGTCTTTGCGCCTCCGCCCACGTCCCGCACGGGTAGGCGTGCAATACCTTTCCCGCTCGGCTCGAATTGTTCAAAAAGTATAAAATATCCGCGTCGCGTGGTATGCGCTCGGCGACAAAATATCGCGCCGTCGGGTTTTGGTGTATGTCTAAAATATCTGATACAATGTAAATGTATTTCATTTTGTCGTCCTCCTTAAAATTTCGTCGGCACTACTGTAAGAATAGTTATCCATAAGTCGATATATTGCTTGCTCAAATTGCCGTCGTCATCTTGAAAATATTGCGACGCTGTTATAACATATCCGCATTGTTCCGCTTCGTCGCTTTCGTTGTCGATATACATTGCCTTTTTGTTCTTTATCGCGTTTTTTGTTATTGTTGTATAATCATCACTCTCAACCAATTTTACATATTTATCGATGGCTTCGGCGGTGCTGTCGGCGGCAATAATCTTTTCCCCGATTATACCGTGGTCAATCCACCATTTGTCACTGTTGTAGTCTTTCATTGTCGCGCTTGTCTTAAAAATAAATGTCATTTTTAACTCCTTTGCCCGCGTTTATGCCCACGGGCGGGCGGTATTGTTTAGTTTTGATTTTCAAAAATATAAATGTCGCTCGCGTTGTTTTCAATGGCTTTCAGATAGTCGATAGCCGCGCTATATTTACTCGCTTTATATAAAGTCAGAACAGGCGTTATTTTCTCGTCGCCTAAATATCCAAGTCGCACCTCGTAAACCTCTTGATTTGTTGATTTGTCGCGCCATTCGATTATATTAAAAACAAAACCGTTTTCGGTTGCCTTTGTGTATGGCGTATCATAATATGCCAATGTTTTGGCGTTTTTGGTCTTAATAATTTCGCTTATCATTTTACACTCCTTTGCCCGCGTTTATGCCCACGGGGCAGCGTTGTTTATTAAAAATATAATTTCAATAACTTATCGAAAGCGTCAACGCCCAGACCGTCGCGTTCTCTTATAATTGCCGTTGCGATTTCTTCCGTGTAGTCGTCGGCGTCGTCCTCGTCGGTGTCAACCGCCCAGCGCGTATATTTCGGGCTTTCGTAATATTCGGGGTTGTTGATTTCGGCAAAACGCTCGAAAGCGGCTTTTTTCTCGTCGTCGGTCAGACCGTCCCACGCGTCATATATCGCGCTTTCAAGTCGTGATACAAAATCATCATAATGATAGACGGCTTCGGCGGTTTCTTCGGGGCAGAACTCCGCGTTGTCCCAGTCGTCGTCGGTCAACTCATCTTCGGGGACGTCGTGGACAATTTCGCCGCCGCGCAAAACTTTATAAAACGCGGGTTTTCTTTTTTCAAGATACACGCGCACGCCCTCGGCGTCGGTGTAGTCGATTGTATCGCTCCACGCTTCTTCACTATAATGATCTTGTGCTTCCTTTGCCGCCACGAAAACATCATAACCCAGTAAATCGCAATCGTGTTCAAACTCTTTCCAGTTTTCTATTCTCATTTTTTTATAACTCCTTTATTCTATATAATTGCCGATAGCGTCCCACGCGCTTTCGATGTTGTCCATACACTCGCGGATTGCGTCGATTTGCTCGTCGATAGCCTCGTAGCGTTCTTGCTCGGCGTCCGTCATATCGCGATCTTTTTCGATTGCGCGGGCTTCGATAGCGTCGCGCTTTTCTTCTAACTTGCCGATAAGGTCATCTAACTCCTCATATATTGCAACCAGTTTATTATTGTACTTGTTTAATTTTATCATTTTTTCGCCCTCCTATATTCTTTTAATTTTCAGGTTGTAAATAAAGTTTTTAATATATCCGTCCGCCGCCCAGTGGGCAGTATTCCAGCGGTCGGCGTTCTCGTCGCACGCTCGCAGCATTACGCGCCAAAACTCGTTGGCTTCGTCGTAACTATTAAAAACGTAGTAATCTTTTTTTGAAAAAGATATAATATCTTTAATCGAAAAACCGTTTTTTGTGCGTTTGGGCAAGTCGTTAGGCGCAAAAATATTCAGGTATGCCGTTCCGTTTCTATTAGTAATAACAAACTCGTTTCCCATAATATGCCCCCTTATATTTTCGTATAGCCGCTTTTAATAAGACGGTCGGCGTAGCGGTCAATATCGCTTTTTGTTGCCGTTATAGCGTCGCAATCTCGCCGAAAAAGGAAAAAACTCCGTTCCACCGTGTGCGCCTCGTGGTCAATCTCGACTTGTAACGCGTTGCCGTTTTTGTTCGTTCTCGTGGTCATTCGTTCAATCATTGTTTTTTACTCCTTTATTTTATAATACCCCAACGGCGGGACGCGCCCACCGTCAGACGCTCGCGGCTTAAATTCTCTTT